>OLRO01000485.1_pt1 | contig 30233 bp, 27 predicted proteins | sample 1673131 | NCBI WGS metagenome assembly OLRO01 (sample SAMEA3136757, study PRJEB25190) | human gut metagenome | biome: human gut; feature: human-associated habitat; material: faeces | place: Austria | collected 2013 | reverse complement strand
TTCAATCTGATCCTCATCCACATCGGTCTTCATGATGTCGTCCATCGTCTTGAAGAGCTGCTTCTTGCAGATTTCCTCTGGGGTCGGCAAAACGCCGTCCACGAACTCCTTGCCAATCTGCTTCTCAATCTGGCGAACCTTGAACTTCTCTCTGGTATGGATGATGGAGATGGATGTTCCCTTCTTTCCGGCACGACCCGTACGACCGCTTCGGTGGGTGTAACTTGCCACATCATCAGGCAAACCATAGTTGATAACGTGAGTCAGATCCTCTACGTCCAGACCACGGGCAGCCACATCGGTAGCCACCAGGAACTGAACGGTATGGTTGCGGAACTTCTGCATGGTGAGGTCACGCTGCTGCTGACTCAAGTCGCCGTGCAGCGCCTCTGCATTATAACCATCCTTAATCAGCTTATCTGCAATATCCTGAGTCTCCAGCTTGGTGCGGCAGAAGATAATTGCAAAGATGCGTGGATAGAAATCCACCACGCGCTTCAGGGCGAGATACTTGTCCTTGGCATTTACCAGATAGTAGATGTGGTTTACATGCTCAGCACCCTCGTTGCGCGAACCCACTACGATTTCCTTGTAATCGTGCAGATAGTTGAGGGCAATCTTCTCGATGTCCTTGCTCATGGTAGCCGAGAAGAGCAGAGTGTTTCTATCTTCCGGAACGTTCTCGAAGATGGCATTGATGCTCTCAGAGAAGCCCATGTTCAGCATCTCGTCAGCCTCATCAAGCACCACATTGTTTACGTTCTCTAACTGAGCCACGCCACGATTAATCAAATCGAGCAGACGGCCAGGGGTAGCCACGATAATCTGCACACCATGCTTCAGGGTGCGAATCTGGCTTCCGATGTCGGTACCGCCATAAACTGCGGCAATATGCAAACCGTCGATGTACTTGGCAAAACTGTTCAAATCGTCTGCTATCTGGAGGCAGAGCTCACGTGTAGGACTGAGGATGACAGCCTGTGTCTGCTTGCTGCTGGCATCAGTTTTCTGGATAACCGGAATACCGTAAGATGCAGTCTTACCCGTACCGGTCTGCGCCAACGCAATCACGTCGTTCTTATTACCAAGCAAATATGGGATAACTTCTTCCTGAACTGGCATTGGATTCTCAAATCCAAGCTCTTCGATGGCACGGCGAATCTCCTCGCTCACGCCCAATTCTTCAAATGTCTTCAAATCTTTTTAACCTTAATTCATTATAATCTAAATGGAAGGCCGAATTCACCCTCCCAGCCATGAATTAGGGTGCAAAATCCTTCCGAAACGCTTGCGGCAATCCCACGCATTTATTAAGATTGCCTAAATTCGGGTGCAAAGATACGAAAAAAATGCGAGTTTCTTGCATTTTTTGCGCAGAAATCATTATCTTTGCATTATCTTTACAGGTAAATCGGGCTATATTGCTCCGAACAAGCTAACAAGAATCATAAACATCAACCGAGAAGAACGAATATCGCGTCACAACGACATCGCTTAACCTCGAATAACAAAGAATCGAAAAAAATGAAAAAGGTAATTTTCACCCAGGATTGGATGGCAATGCATCCATACGAGAAACCAAACGAAGTAGATCAGTACTATACAGAACTGGCTAACGAAATATACCACGCCCTCGACGAGGCGTGCTTCACCCATCAGTTTAAGAATGTGGAGGATGCCAAGCAGCTTGCACTCAGCATTGCGGGCTACTTTGAGGATGTGATTTCCGGTGCAGGAATCTGGAAGGCGTTTACTGCGGAATGCAAGAAGCGCTACGGTTCCTACATCCCATTCTATGAGAACGAGGATGATTTCATTCCGAATTCCCTGAACGAAGATGTTCCAGAATACGATCCGGAAGAAATCAACTTCGCCGACATCAAGTTCCTGTGCTGGCACCATTACCAGCAGAGCACCTACATTCAGGAAGCCGTTCCTTTCCTCTTCAGCACGATGACGCTGGCTGCCAAACTTGCCTATAATCTGCTCGACAAGGAATACGAGACTGCGCCTGAGAATGAGCGTCTGATTACCTATCTGAGCGAGATGCCTGTACTGGAGGGGCAGAATGAAGAAGAAGAGAAGCAGCTCGACGAAATCCACCGCCGCGACACATTGGCTTGGTTTCACTATGGCTGCTACTTCAATGTGGGCAATCGCCAACGCCTGCAGTTCGCTCTCCAGCAGATGGCAAATTCTCCTCAGGGACTTACAGAGCCTATGGCCTACTCCGTACAGATGGAGATGACCATTGCCAGCAGAAGCAATCTTCTGGCGCTTACTTCCTTAGAGTGGCTTGAGAAGATTACGGCTGAAATGCCTACCCACAAGCTCTGGGAGGATAAGGAATTCAAGGAGAAGATCAAGAAGATGGAGGCTAGCGTAGATCGCGAGAAGGCTATCCACGATTACAACCTGCTGAAGGCAAAGGATTATGGCGACAAGTTCATCTTCCTGGAGGATGTGAAGACCCTGAAGGAGTTCCTCAAGAAGATTGAGTTCGAATTGCCTAAGGACATCCGATTCCCACAGAAATACGAGAAGGGCATCATCGTGAGTGCAAGTCCTTATACGGGTATCAATATCAGTTTCGGCTTCGCCCACTGCATCGCTTCGCCTGAAAATCCTTACTACAACGCTGAGCGCGCTGAGGAAGACTGCTTCAGCATCATCAGCGGCAACGGCCGCCCACTTCCTTACGAGATTGTGTGCAAGCTGATAGACAACAATATGTTGCCTGACGCCAATATCTTCACCAGCCGATATGTGAAGGAGGAAGGCTTGAAGATTACCCAGACAAACCTCCAGTTCCTTGCCGATTACTATCTGATGGGCAGAAAGGACAAGGATCTGTCGCCAGCAGAATTGTGGTAAATTCATTCAGAATATTCAAAAGTCTAGAGAAGAAAGAGCGGAAAAACAACTGTTAACTGTTAACTCTGTTAACCCCCGGTTGTTCTTCCGCTCTTTTCTATTTTTAGTAATTTCTCAGTTAGTTATTCCAAAATCACTAATTTAAAATTTGCTTGCACTTGATTAACCAAGCCGCACTTCATAATGTAACAGCCGTTAAATTAATGTGCGTTAAATAAACAGTGCAAAGATACAATATTTGTCGTCAAAATCCCCAAATCTCGAAAAAAGACATACTTTTGGGGAATTTAAAGGCAAAAAGTTAAGATCTAAGATAGATTAGAAATCAAAAAGGGCACGATTACTCGTGCCCAAAAGAATTCTTTACCTACTAGTTCGCTAGCCGAAACTATTGAACAACAACTTTCTTCACACTACCATCGCTATACTTCACGATGTTCAAGCCCTTGGCTGGAGCAGACAATCGCTGACCATTTACTGAATAGCGAGAGAGTTCCTTGGCATCATTTGAGGTTGTAACCTTATCAATGCCAGTTGCATCGAACTCTACTATCTTTCCAAAATCGCCCCATCCAGGAGAAAGCCAATAGTCTTGTTCTGTTCCTTGTGGAACATATAGAGTACATTTACATATATCTGCTCCAGAAAAAGCAGAACTGGCAGAGAGTGGAACTGGCCAACTAACATAAACAGAGGTCAAATCTCTACAATTCTGAAAGGCATATTTTCCCAACTCTGTAATAGTTGAAGGTATTACTACTGATGTTATTTTCTTATCATTCAGATAATACTCAATTCCACAATTTACGCCTATATTAGGATGACCTTTCGACAAATAAGTCTCAATTTCATCATCTATTATATAATATAGATTTGTCAAACCACTGCAACCAGAAAAAGCTTTCGAGCCTATCGAAGTAACACTGGAAGGAATGGTAAAGCTAGTCAAACCACTGCAACCACTAAAAGCCCACGAGCCTATCGAAGTAACACCGAAAGGGATGGTAAAGCTAGTCAAACCACTGCAATCACGAAAAGCCGCATCGCCTATCTCAGTAACACTGGAAGGGATGGTCAAGTTAGTCAAACCACTGCAACCACTAAAAGCCCACGAGCCTATCGAAGTAACACTGGAAGGGATGGTCAAGCTAGTCAAGCTACTGCAATCTTCAAAAGCATGCCAACCTATCTCAGTAACACTGGAAGGGATGGTCAAGCTAGTCAAACCACTGCAACCATAAAAAGCATAATCGCCCAACCGATCATTAAAGGTACAATAGTAATAATTATTGTAGTAAGATCCACCTTCAACAATTTTGGCATCAGACAAATCTAATATAGATAGTTTCCCGTCGGTTTTGTCCCCATGAAGATCACTACCAGCCATTTCACGGATAAAAAGCCAATCCGTACCATTAACTTCACCAACAACCTTCAAATTGGTAATCAGATACTTCTTGCTTTCACTAATCCTATCAGGTAAAGTACCAGCCTTATCCAGCTTGATTGTTATTTGCTTGGTAATCAAGCCATCATCAGCTGCTTGGTTTGAAATACACCCCAATAACATAAACATGACAAACAAAAGTTGTCGTTTAAAAGTAAAATCTTTCATATCTCTATTTTTAAGTTTATATTCTTTCTCCTACTTGAATTCTTGTTAGCCCAGTTACTATTGGCTCTCCTTCGTCACCTTTGCTCAATTCACAATCGCAGGTAAAAAAGAAGCTGTTTTCCAGAACTCCATCCTCCTTTTCAATGCCCAATTTAACACGACCACTTACATTCCAATATAAGTGGTTCTCAGAAGGCAATAGAATAGTTCCCAATTCTAAAATAGCACTCTTTACATCTAATCCTTTCGCATTCCCAAGAATGAAATTGAAGAAACATGTGTATGGACATAGTCAGCTATCGCTTTCATTTTATCCGCTTTAACATCAAATGATAATTTTGGTCGTACCATAATCGTACTTTTTAATGTGAAACAACTGGTTTATACACAACAAAAAAGAAAGCGTGAACTTGCCCGTTGCTCGCTTCACGAACTGAGGCCCTGGCAAGCCCATCTTATCGAAACGAACAACTTCGAAGCCCACGCCGATATGATATACTTATCCCTATATCGAATTGGACACCCTACTTGCGTAGGGTGCCACATCAGTACAGAGATGTAAATATACACATCCCGAGAGCATCTACCGTTGCATAGTCTTTGATAAGATATTGAAACTGCCAGGTTTCAGTTCGTCAAGAACTAAGCGCATAGTAAACGCACTTTAATATTATGTATGATACCTCAACCCTCCCAAGTCCTCGTCTCAGCCATCTCCCTTTTAAAGGGAAGAAAAGCATCAACTCGGCGTGAGCGAATGGGTATCTGTGTGCAAAGGTAATGAAAATAATCGGAAAGTCGTATCATTCCCGATTATTTTTTTCAAGAAACATAAAGATTCTTCCGTGTGAGGGCGCACAACAGCCATAAAGCCATTGTATTTATTCTACTTTGAACAAATCATCCAGCACCACCTCGTTCTGAATGTTTTGCCAACCAGCATTATGCTCCACACCATACGAAGTTATCATCGTTAGATGGAGGGTTTTTTTCGTTCCTGTAGCTTGCTTGAACAACTCCCTGCGCTTGATTAACCACGCCGCATAATCGGAAGTGATGGAATAAGGATGATTCACGAATTTCATCTCACAGAGATTAATCGTCTTGTCTCCCCTATCAATTATCAAGTCAATCTGTGCCCCAGGTTGCTTATTACCCTCTGCATCCGTAAAAGCACGGCACGACCACGTGCAGATATTCGACAGAATACCACCGATTCCCAACTTCCTCTTGATTTGAGGAATATGATGCAGACAAACCTGCTCGAAAGCATAGCCCTCCCAACTGGAAATATCCATCTGGCGATGACTCCAATAATGCTCATCCTCACCATGATAGTTCTTCACATACTTCAGATAGAAAAGCGAATACAGGTCGGTCAACTGATACATGAAATCCCTATCCGTCTTGCCAAAAGCCGAATATTTGCGGATGAAATCACAGTTGCATAAGTCGGAGAGCACGGTAGATACATATCCCGAATCCTCCACCTTCAGCTCCTCTATCAACTCAGGGCGAGTCATTCCCTTCAGTTTCTTAGCCAAAGCCTCCACCACCCTTCTATAGAGCGTGGATTCCTTGAAGAGCGATTTGAAGAGAAAGCCATATTCGCTTCTCAAAGGGGCACTGGATGAGAAGAAGAGTTCATCGATATTCTGCGCCACGCTCAGCGAACGATTCAGCATATTGAGATAAAAAGGGGTTCCACCTATCGCCATATACAACTCGGCTATCTGGAAGCGCTCCATCGAGAATCCTCTTGAAACCAGAAACTCCTCCGTCTCTGCCAGATTGAACGGACGGAGATAGATGGAGCGAGTCACACGATTGTGCAAACCGCCCTTGTTGCCCAGCAAGGTATTCGTCATCCAGGTGGTTGCCGAACCACAAACTATCAGTTTCAGATTGTCCTGCTTCGAAGCCCACTCGTTCCAAAACAGTTCGAAAGCCTTGAGAAAGCGAGAATAACGGGTGTCCAGCCAAGGCATTTCATCAAAGAACAAGAGTACTGGTTTTTCCTTTTTTAATGTCTCCTGTTTTAATGTCTCCAGATACTTGCGAAGCATAAACAGAGCCTCCATCCAGTCTTTTGGAGTTTTCTGTTCCTTATGAGAATAAAACTCCAGCTGATGGGCAAAGTTTGCCAACTGCTCCTTACGGGTACCCTCATAGATACCCGTCATATAAAAGTCGTACTTATCGCCAAAGAACTTGTCGATAAGATAGGTCTTACCGATACGTCTTCTGCCATAAACAGCCACGAACTCCGCCCTAGGAGATTCGTAAATCTCCTGCAACAGAGCCATCTCACGCTGTCTTCCTATAATTCCATTAAAAGTACCCATACTTGCAAACTTTATATTTTGTTGGGTGCAAATATACAACTTTTTCTCGGGAAACACAAGCAAAACGCAAAAGTTTACTACGCTAACGCCTTTTTTTTAGGGGTTAGCGTAGTGGACTTTTGATATTTTCCCTATTTCAGATTCTTATCCAGAAACTCCAGCATTTTCTCCTGCGCCTTCAAACCGCAGGAATGAGGGATTTCCCAAAGCTCCGTATCCAGCAGATTATCTGCTCCCTGACTCTTCCAAACCTTGCGCATTTCTGCGAAAGCATCCTTTACGCCAGGCACGGGGAAGAGCTTGTCTTTTGTACCATTGATGAAGAGCATCGGTTTCGGACAGGCGAGGGAGGCGATGTGAGGTTTGTCGATAAGAAATCTATCTTTCTGTTTATAAGATTAGTTATAGTTTGCAAAATTAAGAAATTATCCGCAAAAGAGCCCAATAATCTCGATATTTTTGCGTACCTTTGCCTAAAACATTTATAAATAACGGATAAAACATCATCAAATAGAAGATAAAACATCAATAAACAACAGATAAAACATTATCAAATAGAAGATAAAGCAATATGAAAATAGCAGTTTTTTGTTCAGCAAACAAGAATATCGACCCCGACTTCTTCACGTTGACTGAAGAGATGGGAAAGTGGATGGCTGAGAACGGCCACGACCTGGTTTTCGGCGGCTGCAACTCCGGTCTGATGGATTGCATCGGCAAGGCTGTAAAGGTGAATGGCAGCAGAACCATCGGTGTGGTTCCTACGCTTGTAGAGCGAGGCGGCAGAACCTTCCCTGACCTCGACATCGAGATTCCGTGTGATAATCTCAGCGACCGCAAGGACCTGATGCTTGCCCAGAGCGACATCTTCGTAGCCCTTCCTGGCGGCGTCGGCACCCTGGATGAAATCTTCACCATCGCCGCCGCACACACCATCGGCTACCATCACAAGATGGTGATTCTCTACAACATGAAAGGCTTCTGGAACTCCACCATCGCCCTGCTGGATGATATGGCAGAGAAAAGCATGATTCGCGGCGATTGGCGAGATGTGATAGAAGTAGCGGATAACCTGGAAGAATTGACAAAGCTCTGCGAGGGATAGAACCCTCTATAGAATCATCTATAGAAATGAAGTAAAGCGACCTTCTACCGAGAATACAATTCGGCAGAAGGTCGCTTTTTACGTTCTTACAAACCAAAACTCTTCCTGGCTTGCCGCAATGTATTCTCTCCTACCGTATAAGCATAGCAGGCAGAAGGAATGAAATGAAGCGTACCAAAATCCATCTCCTTTACTCCTCCCTTACTGATGGAAGTTACCAATGCCTGAGGCAGATGATTCTTCTCCATAAAAAACTGTAAGGACGAAAGTTCAGAAGGTCTGTCGAAGAACCTGTCCGACCATTTGATTTCCACCGCCCAACAAGGCTTCTGCAAAGCATCATTGATGCCCACCAAATCCACCTCGCCCTGCGAACGCCCCATCTTCCAGTTGGCATAGGCAATGTGTCCCTTTCTCGGAATCCACTGCGAATAAATGGCAGTTTCTATCATGTCTCCGATATTGCCATCCATAATCTTGATTGGCTCAAAAAGCGCACATCTCAGCGAAGGATTAGTCAGATAAATCTTGAAAGTAGTTTGGCGCTGGAATCGCTTTGCCGTATCATCCGTTCTTGTCACAACCTTTATCAGGAAAGCAGCCTCCAGATACTGGACGTACCTGCGAATGGTTTCCTTCTTGACTCCCGATTCCTTCGACATACTTTCATACGAAAACTCCATACCGCTATGATAAGCTATCATCGTAAACAACGAATTCAGTTCCTGCACATCCGAAATGCCATAAAGACTCGGCAAATCTCTCAACAATACCTTATCTACAATATCGTGGCGAACAAACTGCCCCGGGTCTTCCTGCATTCGGGAAGAAAAAGCCACCTCAGGATAACCGCCATAATTGATATAATCGAGGAAGAGACTGTTCAGCTTATCAATATCTATCGTACTATAGATATCGCTCTCTATCCCATCCCATTCCACCTTGGATTGGCGCATCAGATGCTCATATTTCTTAAGATGGATATACTCGAAGAAAAGCAACGGTGGCAGATTGAAATCGGTAAACCTGCCCGCTCCGCTTTCGTTGCTGCTCTTTTTCAATGCCGCAGCAGCAGAACCGGAAGCCACAAACTTCACGTTGTGATAAGTATCTACCAGGGATTTCAGATTGATTTCCCAGTCTTTGAGATACTGTATCTCGTCGAAGAAAACATAAAATTCTTCCTGGCTGTCTTCCTTATCCAATATCTGTTTTGCCAAAGAAAACAACTGTTCCAAGAGGATATTGTTATAGATAGGAGTTTCCACCGAAACATAGATGATATTCTGAGGCGATACGCCCTCGTCTATCAACCGCTGGATGGAATGATAGAGCATCACCGTCTTACCCACTCGGCGAGGTCCCATCAAGATGAGGGCACGCTGAATGCTGACATCCCTTACCAGTGGATAGAAGATGTCGAGATAGAGGCGAGGACTCATTTCCTGATAGTAAGAAGGTATCCTGCCTTCCGTCCACCAAGGGTTGTCTATCTTCAACCTACCCAATATCTGTTTCTCTAAAAGTGCCGTATATTCCATAATTCCAACTATTTTTGGGCACAAATATACGGATAAATTTCTTAATCTGCAAGTTTTGGTAAAAATAAGCCTATTTTTTTATGCTTAATTTGCATTTCTAGGCGATTTTTCAGACAAAAGCGTGCATTTTAAGGAAAAAGGGACTCTGTTTTGCTCATTTTCTATATTAATTTACGATTATAACTTATTGAATATCAATATTAAAAACAAGGCTTGCAAATTAAGCATATTGAAATATGCTTAATTTGCAACCATATAGAACTCTAAAGAAAGAGCAGTATTGATTTTCTTTTTGTATTTCTGCCATTATTTCTTCGTTAATATGATTTTTCGGCAAACTTGCACATTTCTCATATCAAAAAGTGGCAAACTTGCACATTTTTGATATTAAGGAAGGAATAGAAGCCTATAAACGAAACACTCAGAAACAAAAGAAAGAGCGGAAAAACAACTGTTAACTCTGTTAACCCCCAGTTGTCTTTCCGCCCTTGATATTTTCTTCAAGACCATCTATTCTTTCCCTAAAAGGAAATCGGAGAGGCTCATCATCAGAATGCCTTCTTCATTATAACCCGAACGATACCTATCCCCTACGATAATCAGTTTGCGGAAGCCATCGTTTACATTCAAAAGAGAAGCCTGCTCCTGATCTACCTTCTCCTTATCCGGCAAGGCGTAAGCCGACTGGATATAGAGGCGTTCATCATGACGGTTCACCACGAAATCTATCTCAAGATGCCTACGCTGCAGTTTGCCATTCTCATCCCGCCTGAAGTTCTCCACTGACCCCACATCCACAGTATAACCCTGCTTCCGCAACTCGTTATAAACCACATTCTCCATGATATGGGTGAATTCTATCTGTCGGAAATCTACCACGGCATTTCTAATACCGATGTCCTCGAAATAATACTTGGTACCAGTACCAATGTATTTGCGCCCCTTCACATCATAGCGCAAAGCCTCGCTGATGATGAAGGAATCCTGCAGGTATTCCAAATACCTGCTGATAGTATTGCCACTTATCTCTACTCCACCAGCCGATTTAAACGTATTGGAGATTTTCAAGACATTGGTACAAGAACCTATCGTAGATGCAAGGAGACGTACCAGCTCTTTCATTCCCTCTGGATTCTTCAAGCGATTTCGATCCAATACATCTTTCAGATAAACGGTCTCATAAATCTCTCGAAGATAGTTTTGCTTGGCTGCAGGGCTTTCCATCTGCACCACAGCAGGCAATCCACCATACAGATAATAGGTTTCCAAAGCTTGTTGCATCTCACCTCCCACAACCTCGTAGTATTCAGAAAAGCTCAATGGATGAATGCGGATTTCCCAACCTCGTCCTCTGAACTCTGTGATTACGTCCTTTGACAAGAACCGGGCATTGGAACCAGTTACGTACACCTCAGCATTTTCTACATGAAGATAGGAATTGAGCACATCCTCAAACTCCTTTACCATCTGAACCTCATCCAAGAGAATGTAATACTTCTCCTTGTCAACCATCTGAGCATCTATATGCTCCAGCAAAGCATCCGGGTCACGGAGTTTCTTGTTTCTACGGTCTTCAAGATTTACTTGTATGATATGGTCTTCCGCAACACCTCTTTCAAGCAAATGCTTGCAAAAGATGTTGAAAAGAAGAAAAGATTTACCACATCGGCGGATGCCAGTGATAATCTTTATCATCCCATTGCCTTCGGCAGAGATGAGCTTATCTAGATATTCCTTGCGCTCAAAATACATCATTTCACTGAAAATTTTCGTGTCAAGACACATATTTTTGCAGCAAAAGTACACTTTTTACTCGACTTCACCAAGTTTTATTGTAATTTACACGGAATATTTAAGGTATTTAAACAAAGAAAGAGCGGAAAAACAACTGTTAACTGTTAACTCTGTTAACCACAGTTGTTCTTCCGCTCTTAATCATTCTAAAATCTTATCTATTATCTCCAATAAGAAATCTCCAATAAGCATACTATACTATTGAACAACAACTTTCTTCACACAGCCATCGCTATACTTCACGATGTTCAAGCCCTTGGCTGGCACTTCCAATCGCTGACCATCTGCTGCATAGCGAGAGATTTCCTTAGCTTCGCCAGATGTCGTAATATGATCGATGCCAGTTGCATCATACTCTACGATATTTTCAAATATACCCCAATTTGAAAGCCAATAATCATCATAAGTCCCTTTTGGAACATACAAGATGCATTTTTTTGTATTTGCATACTCAAAAATAGAAGCATTAATTGGTAAAGGAGATTCCCAACTTACATATATGCTGGTCAAGCCGCTACAACCTTCAAAAGCAGAATCACCTATCGAGGTGACACTGGAAGGAAGGGTGAGGCTAGTCAAGCCGCTGCAACCTCTAAAAGCAGAATAACCTATCGTGGTGACACTGGAAGGAAGGGTGAGACTGGTCAAGTTTACACCTTTATAAAAAGAATAACTGCCAATTTTATCTACGCCAGAAGGAATTTCTAACTTTGTAAGTTCCTGCCCATTATGATAGTATTTAATTTCATCAACGGGAATATATCCCCAATCATGAGTATGAGCAAGGTAGGTTTCTAAATCAGAATCTATGAAATAATTACACTCTTTTAAATTATAGCAACCATCAAAAACCCAACGACCTATTGATGAGGTGACACTAGAAGGAAGGGTGAGGCTGGTCAAGCTTCTGCAACCTGAAAAAGCATAATCACCTATCGAAGTAACACCGGAAGGAAGGGTGAGGCTGGTCAAGCCGCTGCAACCTGAAAAAGCATATTCACCTATCGAAGTAACACCGGAAGGAAGGGTGAGGCTGGTTAAGCCGCTGCAACCATAAAAAGCAGACCCACCTATCGAGGTAACACTGGAAGGAAGGGTGAGGCTGGTTAAGCCGCTGCAACCATAAAAAGTACAATCATCTATCGTGGTGATACAGGAAGGAAGGGTGAGGCTGGTCAAGCCGCTGCAACCTGTAAAAGCAGATTCACCTATCGAAGTAACACCGGAAGGAAGGGTGAGGCTGGTCAAGCTTCTGCAACCTGAAAAAGCATGAGCACCGATGACATCATCCGATGTATAATAACCTTTATCATAATAATTATAATAACTATCTCCTCCCTTCACTATTTTAGAACCTGAGAGATCCAAAGTCGCCAACTTTCTCTCAAGGTGGTCAAATCCATTGACAGGCCCCGCCATATTGCGTATGAAACAAAGATCAGTGCCATTAATCTCACCCATAATCTTAAGATTGGTAATCTTATATTTCTTTGTATCCCCAATCTTACTTGGCAAAGTTCCTGCCTTTTCCAATTTGATGGTGATTTGCTTTGTTATTAAATCACCATCAGCTGCATGGATTGTCAAGCAACCCAACAGCATAAATACTGCTGTTACAAACAGACCTTTTAATGTAAATGTTCTCATATATATATCTTTTCTTAAATTATTATTCTTTTGTTGCTAATATTGCTGTAACAAAATCCTTAAAATCTTTTATTTTTACTTTTCCACAAATCTGACATTTAGGATTCATCTGTGAATTTATGACATAATAGTGACCCTCATGCTCAATACAAGCATGAGCAAAGCTATTGCGCAAATGCTTAAGCAACGGCGCACAAACCCCCGTCCCCTTGTAACACAGAGTATTTGGTGACTCAGGAAAACTCAACTCTATTTTATTTTTGTCTGTATCATGAATCAAAGAAACTTTGTTTTTAATCTCAAGTGGAACTTTCTTATAGAAATATCCCTTATGATTACGCTTCCCCTCATTTTCATACTGATACAGAACGTCATAAAAAAGCTTGAGGTCATCAGGCTTCAAAGAAGTTTTAAATTGTCCCATACACAAAAAGTTTATTGATTTTTATTGCGCTCTGCGATTATTTTATTGTATTCATTTTTAGTAAAATCCTGTCCACATTGCGTGCAAACATAATCACCAGTTTTCTCCTCTACATAGCCCCACCCCAAATGAGTTTCTTTCTCAAATTTAGGATGTGAACAAGGTTTGTTCCCCATAATTTACGAAGTTCTTCTGCTTTTAAAAAATCCATATCGTTTCCTTTCCAAACCAACCCAATCACCCAAGGCTAGCAGCTAAAAAAAACAGAAAGCGTGGGATCTCCTTGCTGCTCGTCCCACGTTCTGAGGCCTTCGCATTGCCCTACACTGTTGAACGAGCAACGTCGAAGCCCACGCCGATATGAATACACTTATCCCAATACAAGTATAAGACACATTGCATTACACAATATGCCATACCAGTAAAGGGATGTGGATAAACACATCCCGAGAGCATCTACCGTTGCGTTGTTCGTGACAGTGTAAGAAAGTTGCGAAGTTTCAGAACGTCAAGAACAAAGCGTCAAGTAAACGCCTTATTGTTATGTTGGAACACCTCAACCCTCCCTATTCCTCGTCTCGGCATCACCCATCAATAAAGAAGGAAGAAGCCTCAACTCGGCGTGAGCAGAATTGGTATCCACTTGCAAAAGTAAACAAAATAATCGAAAAGTTGCACATCTTTCACCAACTTTTTTTGCTAGCAACATAGAAAAAAGTATGTGTGAGGGCACACAAGGGGAAATATCAATGATAAAATCTAGAAAATGTTCGAGCTGTACGGTTGAAAGTGAATAGAAAAAGAGCGGAAAAACAACTGTTAACTGTTAACTCTGTTAACCCCCAGTTGTTCTTCCGCCCTTAAACTTTTATTCCGCCAGCAACTTCTCAGCCATCGCCTTACCCAGCGCCTCGCACTGCGCCTTTACCTCTGGAGTAATCGCCTGCTTCATATCTACCGGCTCACCCACTGGCTCGTAGTGGAGCTTGGTTTCGTTCCACTCCTGAATCTTAGCCACAGCCTTGCTTGCCCAGCAATGAGAACCGTACCAGCCAAGAAGGTGGTTCTTGACGTCCTTATTGGCAAGCTCGGAGAGGAGAACCTCCATCTCGTGATAAAGACCGGCATTGTAGGTTGGAGCACCTACAATGAGACCCTTGTAGCGGAAGATGTCGCGCAGGATGTAGCTGTGGTGAGTCTTCGAGATGTTGTACATTACGATGTTCTTCACGCCTGCCTTGCTTGCTGCACGGGCGATGATTTCTGCCATGCGCTCGGTATTGCCGTACATGGTGCCGTAGCAGATAACGAGGCCCGGCTCCGTCTCGTACTTCGACATCTTATCATACATGCCGATAACCTTCTCAATATACTCGTGCCAAACCGGACCATGGGTTGAGCAGATGTAATCCAGCTCCACGCCAGCCAACTTCTTCAAGGCATTCTGAACAGGGATTCCATACTTACCCACAATGTTTGAGTAGTAGCGAACCATCTCCAGCCAGAAAGTCTCGCAGTTGATTTCCGTATCGATGATTCCGCCGTTCAGCGCACCGAAGCAACCGAACGCATCACCTGAGAAGAGCACCTTGTTCTTTGCATCGAGCGTTACCATGGTCTCTGGCCAGTGAACCATAGGGATGAGAACGAAGCTCAGCTCGTGGTTGCCCAATGAAAGGGTTTCGCCATTCTTCACCTCTACCACGTCATCTGTTACGCCGTAGAAGCCTTCGAGCATTCCCAGGGTCTTCTTGTTGCCCACAATCTTGATGTTAGGGTAATATTTCTTGATGAGGGCGATGGAGCCGCTGTGGTCAGGTTCCATGTGGTTGATGATAAGATAATCGATTTCTCGGTCGCCAATCACCTCGTGAATATTCTCGAGGAACTGGGTGAAGAAATCAACCTCTACAGTATCTACCAGCGCTACCTTCTCATCGTCAATGATATAAGAGTTGTAGCTCACTCCGTTAGGCAAAGGCCAGAGGCCCTCAAAACGATGCTTATTGCGGTCGTTTACGCCTACGTAATAAATCTTGTCTGTAATTTCTGTCATATCTTTTCTTTATTTTACAATGTTCTATAATAATATTTAAAGCTTTTGCCCTTACAGGGCGACAGGGTGAAATGCTGTTTATACCCAGGGTGTTGCCCTGGGCTAGGAGCTTCTGCCCTTTCAGGGCGTATTGCTAGAATTACAATTCCTTCTTCTTTTCTTCTCCGAATTTCTTGGAAACATAATTGTAGATGTCCTTGCAGCATTCGGTGGAGAATTCTTGAGCCGAAACAAGGAGACTGTCCCATTGCGCCTCAGATAAGCCGCGGTCAATGTCCTCGCGGGTGATTCCATCCTTGATCAGTCCGAAAACGAAACCGGCATTGAAATTATCGCCGGCTCCGATAGTGCTCACCGGTTTCATCTTCTTCGAAGGATAACTCTTGGCAAAGCCGTTCTCGGCACGAACCTCTACAGGCTCAGCGCCCTGGGTGCAGATAAACTTCTTGCAGTAAAAACTGATTTCGGCATTATAAACCTTATCCGCCTCCGGTTTCTTGTAGAGGATTCCAAAGTCCTCGTGGCTTCCGCGTACGAAATCAGCCATCTCCAGGTTCTCTATCAGATTAGGTGTAATCTTCATGATTTCGTTCTGATGAGAAGCACGGAAGTTGATGTCGTAATAAAGAATGGCGCCGTGCTCCTTCGCATACTCCAAGAAGCCGGCAACCTGAGGACGGACCACAGGATTCAGAGCGAAGAACGAACCGAAGAGCACGATGTCGCCAGGATTGATTTCCGGTGTGGCAAACTCCAGCTGGTCGTGAGGATGATCCTTGTAGAAGATGTAGTCGGCATTGTTGTTCTCGTCGAGGAAAGCCAGCGAGAGCGGCGACTTCGATTCCGGGAAGATGCTCACATTGTCAGCATTCACCCCATTATCTCTCAAAAACTGAATCACATACTCTCCTATGCGGTCGTTGCCCGCCTCGCTGATAAACGAAGCATTTACGCCCGCACGGCCCAACGAGATGACTGCATTGAATGATGAGCCACCCGGTACTGCCTCTATTGGCTTTCCGCCCTTGAAGATGATGTCAAGCACGGTTTCTCCTATTCCTATTACTTTGCGCATTGTTTTTTGATGTCTATATTTATTTTTTGGGAGCAAAGATAAGTCTTTTTGGCGATAATGCAAAATAAATGACTATTTTTTTGGATAAATTACATTTTCAGTGTAACTTTGCACCTTGAAATGAAATACAATACTTATACACTCGATAATGGACTCCGCATCATCCACCTGCCTTCAGACAGCAAGGTGGTGTATTGCGGTTACCAGATTAACGCCGGCACCCGAAACGAGGAGCCGGGCGAAGAAGGACTTGCCCACTTCTGCGAGCACGTTACTTTCAAGGGCACAGAGCGCCGCAAGGCGTGGCACATTCTCAACTGTCTGGAGAGCGTGGGAGGCGACCTGAATGCCTACACCAACAAGGAGGGCACGGTTTATTACTCAGCCATCCTCAAGGAGCACATCGCAAGAGCCGTAGATCTGCTCACCGACATCGTTTTCCATTCGGTTTATCCGCAAGCGGAAATCGACAAGGAGGTAGAGGTAATCTGCGATGAGATAGAGAGTTACAACGATTCTCCTGCCGAACTGATTTATGATGAATTCGAAAATATCATCTTCAAGGGTTCGCCGCTGGGCCACAATATTCTGGGCACAGCCGAGCAGGTTCGCTCGTTCAAGACAGAAGATGCGCTGCGCTTTACAAGAAAGCTTTACCGGCCGGATAATGCGATATTCTTCGCTTACGGAGACATTGACTTCAAGAAGCTGGTGAAGCTTATCAGGAAGGCGCTCGCAGATGATGATTCGGGCAAGGTTGCTGAAAATGCAGCGAATTCAGTGGGCAAGCTTGCTGAGGAAAAGCTCCCACAGATTTCACAGATTACACAGATTTCAGGGGATGAGAATTCTATTACTACAGAAAAATCTGTGTCATCTGTGAAATCTGTGGGACCTGAAAATTATCCATCTGTGGGGAAAGAGATTGCCGGGCAGACGATTGTGATGCAGAAGAATACGCATCAGGCTCATGTGATGATTGGAACCCGCGCCTACGATGTGAACGACAGCCGCAGAATGCCGCTCTATCTGCTCAACAATATGCTGGGCGGACCGGGAATGAACGCCAAGCTGAACCTAGCCCTGCGCGAGCACAACGGACTGGTTTACACCGTAGAGAGTACGATGGTGGCTTATGGCGATACGGGCATTTGGAGCATTTATTTCGGCTGCGATGAGCACGACGTGAAGCGCTGCCTCAGACTGGTTCGCAAGGAACTGGATAAGTTCATGCAGAAACCGCTGAGCGAGGCGCAGCTCAAGGCCGCCAAAAAGCAGATAAAGGGACAGGTAGGCGTGGCTTGCGACAACCGCGAGAACTTTGCCCTCGACTTCGGCAAGAGCTTCCTTCACTATGGCTGGGAGAAGAATGTAGACCGACTCTACGAGCAGGTGGATGAGATTACTGCCGAACAGATACAGGCCGTGGCTCAGGAGTTGTTTGATAAAGACAGGCTCACCACGCTGATTTTCAGATAATGTTGATTTTCAGACAAATAGCTCAAGTAATAAGAAAATAAAGAAGGCAACAACTTGGGTCGTCATGCGACTTCCCTCGTTGTTGCCTTCGTAATTTAATGAATTAAAAACTGCTTTTTTCTTAAAAACAACTAACAATTAACCTAAAAACTTAAACCTAAAAACCTAAAATGAAAATCTATAAAACCTAAAACGAATTCTTAACAATCTATATATGAAATCCCCAATCAGAATTTATCACGAAAACTCTCAGGGGACAGTATGAATTTCAAATGAAAAGGAGTTTTTACTCTCCTCTCTGATTTCGGAAGCCCTTTTGGCTCCCTACTGTTTTTTACTCAGCTGTGCATTGCTGCCAGCCATTTTTTAATCTCGGCTCTTTTGGAGCCCTTCGCATGGCTAATCTCCGATTAAGCCAACTTGTTGCTAATAGCACCAACTTCAGCTACACATGCAACAACTACTGCGAAAATCATTCCTAATACTAACATAATCTTTTCCTTTCTTAAATTTGTTATCTTAAATATACAATCTTGTTGTTTTACCTAACAAAATCTTAACTCTCTTTATTTCTTACCTCCCGAAGGAGGATTTCTATGCTCTCTTAGCTTCGTAGCTTATTTGCCGCAGTTCATTCCGAGGTTCATACCTGCGCAAGCAACTACTGCGAATGCTACTACTGCTACTGTCATTATCCCGAACATTGCCATAATCTTTTTCCTTTCTTTTAACCTCTTAATCAGTCTCTTCGAGATTTTCCAGAAGTCCTCGTCCGAATCTCAGAACCAGGTTCCGAACCGGCCTCAAACTTGTCTCGAATCGATTTCATAAGTTATCCTTACTGAATCAATCTTTTATCCTTTTTTCTTTTTCTGGTGCAAAGGTACAACTTTTTGTGTGCGCACACAAATATTTTAGGAGAAATGTTTCAAAAAGCCCTTTTTTCTTGATTAAGGTCAAGAACATTTACATTCTCATTGCAAAAACGGCTATTTTAAAGCTTTTGCCCTTTCAGGGCGACAGGCGTGCTGCCATTATTACCCAAGGCGGTGCCCTGGGCTAGGAGCTTCTGCCCTTTCAGGGCGTGCTGCTAAAACGTGAGGGGCGTGGCATTTCACCACGCCCACTCCTGGCGTTCCGTAGTGCCCATACTTGGCGATGAAACGGGCGGTCTTGGTGAAGGTGCCGTCCTCGTTCTTCATGATGAAGCCACGCTTCTTCCAGTTGCACAGCAGGATGGCAAGCTTCGTCTTGGTGCCATGAACCTGACAGATGTTCTGAATCTCAGTCTTGTCAAAGGTGTCATGAACGTAGAGAAGAAGATTGCTCACACCGGGAGTATGGCACACAGAGCGGCTGTCTGCATCTATCGCCTCCTGCATCTGATTGCCGAAGAAACGCATCTTGCACCACAGATCATACTTCACACTCCATACGATGAAATCCTCTATCGCCCGCAGGTTCCGCTCCTTACGGGCGATGATGAGGGCGCGTACGTCCTCGCCTTCCAGGGCTGAAACATAGCCTATGAGCTGCTGTTTGTCATAAGCTTTCACCGCCAGCATGTCGAAGGTGTTGGCGTCATCGGGCACGAGGCAGATGGTTCTTCCCTCTGCTTCTTTAGCATACTCTACCTCATGGCCTTTCACGTCATTATGGGTGAGTCCTACGATATGGAATGTGAGATTCTTCATTTTATGTTGTTATTATTGTTTTTACGTTTGTTTGCAGTCAGGTTACAAAAGTAAGGTTTTTCGGTGAAACCACCAAGCATTCTTGTTTAAATTTCCTAAAAGAGGGCAGAGAAGCCGAGGGGGTTAACAGGGTTAACAGTTAACAGCCGTTTTTTGCATGGTCCCCCTCGCGTACCTTATTATATAATAATATATATATACTTATTTTTATATAAGTGTGTGGATGGAAGTATGCATTTTTGGGGTGTTAACTGTTAACCTGTTAACCTTTTGCTCTCAGAGCGCCCCTCTTCCATCAGAAAATGCGCTCTCTCCCGATGCCTGTTAAAGATGGCTGGCTGAGCCTTGGCTAAAAAAGCTCAAACGCCCTGCTACAGCCCGTTTTACGGGCTTATATGATGGCTGGCACGAGGCATAAATGATGACTGATACGAGGCTTAAATGATGGCTGAAAAGGAGCATAAATGATAGCTCACGAAGGGGATGGATCATGCATCGCGAGGGAAGAAATATTACATCGCGACGGAAGAAATGTTGCGTCGCGACGGAACGGGGAATGCATCGCGATGCAGAAAAAAGGGCTTTTTAGAGCGGAAAACTATGAGTTTCGGGGCAGAAAGCTATGAGTAAGTTTTGTTAACTAAAGAAAAGCAACAAGGCGATACTCTTCTCTTATAGGAAGAATATCGCCTCGTTGCCTTCATTAAAAAGGAGGTCAAGGATGCTCATATTGGGCTGAAAACCATATTTTTGCTCGTAAACCTGGTAATAGCGCTTCGACTCGAATTCGAGGTCAGGGAGCGGTTTCTTGGGGCGAATTGCATCGCGGAAATCAACTATCTGAGTGTTGAATGTTGAATGTTGAATGTTGAATTGGGCTTGCGCCTCTGGGCTGTTGAATTGGCTTTCCCTTCGGTCGCCGAACGTTGTTTCTTCACTCTTCACTCTTCGTTCTTCACTTAAAACGTATTCGTCAGTGACGCTTATCTTCGGACGGATGTCGAGGAGTTCTATCATCTTCGCGGTTGTCTCCATGTTGAAATCGAAGAGGAACTCGTATTTCTTCTCGTAAAAGGGGCGGATGTCGTCCTGATAATACTCGAAGAAAGGGCTCTCGCCATAGGCGGAAAGGAGCGCATTCCAATGCACGTGACGCCAGTTGGCGTGGTCGGAGATGCGGATGTCCTTCATCGACAGGGAGATGTCGTGATTGGTGGGGATGGTGAGCGAGAGGGGGCCGTTGGTGGTAGGGATGATCATACGGTTACGATAGGTTTGCTTGATAAAGCTCTCGTGGCGCTCTATCAGGCATTCATCGTAGCGGTTCAGCTTCTGGTACCACTGGATGGGGCCGAAATATGTGGAAGAAAGAAGGGCTTTCAATTTCTGCTTTGTTATGAAGGGTTAATGATGAAGAGGGGGACGAGCGATGGAATCGCTCGGAACGGGGGGCAGACGGGAGACAAGCTTCCGGCGGGGCTCCAGAATGCGCAAGCTGAAGCGAGGGGCAGCGGGGCTCTAAGCAGCGGCGAGGAGCACGAGAGAGCGAGGAGCGGCAGCGCAAGGGAGCTAGAACAGCTTATGGGCTTTGCCTATCATCTGGTGCTTATGAACGAGCTGCTGGCCGGTTGGTGTCTTCAAGAGATAGAAGCGGCAATCCTTGCAGCCGCAGCGCTTGCAACAGATGGTTGGAATGACGAACTGCATGGTGTCGATGCGCAGCGTATCGCCCGGAAGCTTCTCTATCCTGCCTATGAAATGAGACTCGAAGACACGCTTGCGGCGCTGGTTCTTGGGCTGGTAAACCACCGTATCGGTGAATACAACCACATCGCCACGCCCGAAATTTTCGCAGTCAATCCTGTTCACTATCACCCGGTTGCCTGCCTTCAGCTGGGGCGGAAGCCCACCCTGAGGCACCGAGAAGATAGTGAAAACATAGGTGCGCACTGCCCAAGCCAGGAGCAGCGACAACACCAATGCTATTAGGAATTTGACGGCAGTCTTCAATTCTTATTTCTTTTTTTCTTACTTAATATTGTCTACAAAAGTGAAGAGGCGGTTCCAACGGATGCCTGAGAAGCCCGGATGATCTGGGCTGTGGCTCCACCAGATGAAGATAGGTTTGCCCACGATGTGGTCCTCAGGCACGAAACCCCAGTAGCGGCTGTCGGCTGAGTTGTGGCGGTTGTCACCCATCATCCAGTAGTAGTCGAGCTTGAAGGTGTAGCTCTTCGCCTGCTTGCCATTGATGAAGATGCGGCCAGCGTTGTCTACCTTCAGGTCGTTGTGTTCGTAAACCTTGATGCAGCGCTCGTATACAGGCAGGTTCTTCAGCGTCAGAGCGATGCTCTCGCCCTTCTTCGGAATCCAAACCGGACCGTAATTATCTCTTGTCCAGCCGGTATAGGCGTTGAGCGGATAGAGGTCGCCATAGGTTGCATCAGTATTGATAGAGATGCTCTCTACGAGGTTTCTGTTCGCCTTCAGCGCCAGATAAGCCTTCTTGGTGAGTGGAATCACGCCACTCTGATTATACATCAGCAGGTCTTCGTTGGTGATTCCCAGTTCATCGGCAAGGTCGATAGGGAACTCGCCCTTGAGCTTCATCTTATAAGTATACTGCACGTTATCAGGCTCCTTGTTTGCCTTTCCGTTCAGATAAACGATGCGGTTCTTGATCTGCAGCGTCTGTCCAGGCAAGCCCACGCAGCGCTTTACATAGTTCTCACGGCGGTCGGCAGGACGGCTGATGATGTCGCCATATTCGCCCGGCATGCTGCTGATGTAGTTGCGGCCTGTAGCATAAACCTGCTCAAAATAGTGGCGCTGCTGCAATGGGTTCATCGCGCGCACATCCTTTTCCTGTCCGTTCTGCTGCATCAGCTGGTCGCCGATGCTGTAAACCATCTGGTAGTAATCATTCGCCTGATAGCGCTCCTCATTGACGAGCGTATCGCCTGCAGGATAGTTGAACACCACGATGTCGTTGAGCTTCACGTTGCCCAAACCCTTTACGCGGCGGTAATCCCAGTGAGGCCATTCTATGTAGCTCTTCACGTTGACCAGCGGCATGGTGTGCTGGGTGAGCGGCATGGTGAGCGGAGTTTCAGGGATGCGAGGACCGTAGCTTACCTTGCTCACGAAGAGATAATCGCCCGTGAGGAGACTCTTTTCGAGAGAGGAAGACGGAATGACGTAGTTCTGGAAGAAGAAGAGGTTGATGAAATAAACCGCTACGAGAGCAAACACCAGCGCATCTACCCAGCTCATGATGAAACGGATAGGACCTTCCTCATCCTTCCACCACTGCCAGTGAATCTTCTTGGTGATGTAAACGTCGAAGATGAACGGAACCACAATGAGTCCCAGCCAGCTTTCTACCCAAACCAGAAAGAGAAGATAGAGGGCGAGAACCACTGCGAACTTCGCCCACTGTACCTTCATATTGAGTTTTTGTTTCTGCTTGTCTATCATAACTTCTGCTTAGAACTTAAATAAATCTGATGTAGTGAGCAAGCCGGAATGGTTGGCTGTGAACTCAGCTGCGAGAACGGCTCCCAGGGCAAAGCCCTTGCGTGAGTGGGCGCTGTGCTCGATGGTAATCATATCAGCATCGCTGTCATACATCACGGCGTGGATTCCCGGAACCTCGCCATCGCGTACGCAGTTGATGACCAGGTCTTCATCAGTAATGTTTGCATCGCCCTCATCGTGATGACCATCCTCAGTCCAGTAAGTAACGCCACGCTTCCAGTCCTTCTTTCTGTCGATGTTGTCGATGATTTCCTCGGCAAGGGTGATGGCTGTACCTGATGGCGCATCAAGCTTGTGCACGTGGTGGGTTTCCTGCATGCATACAGAGTACTGTGGGAAACCATTCATGATTTTAGCCAGATAGCGGTTTACGGCAGAGAAAATGGCCACACCGATGCTGAAGTTAGACGCCCAGAAGAGGGTCTGCTTACCGTCGGCGCAGAGCTTCTCCACGTCTTCCTTATGGTCTTTCATCCAACCTGTAGAACCTGAAACCACCTTCACGTTGTGAGAGAAAGCCTTCAGATAGTTGCCGTAGGCGGCAGTAGGGTTGGTAAACTCAATAGCAACATCGGCAGAGCAGAACTCCGGGCTGTCGATGTCTTGAGGGTTATTCACGTCAATCTTACAAACGATTTCGTGGCCACGCTGTAGGGCGATCTCCTCGATCATGTGTCCCATTTTTCCGTAGCCGATCAAAGCAATTTTCATCTTTATCTATTTTTATTTTTGTTCTTATTTCTAAACCTTTCGGCAAAAAAAATGCAAATGAGCGCAATGAAAGCTTGCTTTCAAATTGCCGAGTGCAGCTTTTTTTATGCAAAAATACACATTTTTCTTCGAAAAACCTTGAAAAATCCTTGTTATTATAATAATAAATAGAAAATTTTGGTTATTTTTGCAGTGATTTAAGGCTTTTAGCCTCATTTAGTAACTAAAAAAGAGAAAATTATGAGCAGATATATTTTTGAGACGAAGATGGAAGTAAGAGATTATGAGTGCGATATTGAGGGCATCGTGAACAATGCCAACTATCTGCACTACATGGAACATACCCGCCATCTCTTTCTGAAGGAATGCGGCCTCAGCTTTGCCGAAATGCACAACAAGGGCGTGGATGCTGTGGTGGCGAGAATGAACCTGCAGTACAAGGTTCCGCTGCAATGCGATGATGAATTCTTCTCGCGTCTGTGGCTGGAGAAGCAGGGCGTAAGATATGTTTTCCATCAGGACATCTTCCGTGCCAAGGACGAGAAACTCTGCCTCAAGGCAACCGTAGAACTCGTCTGCCTCATCAACGGAAAGCTGGGCAACAGCGAGGACTACGACAAGGCATTCGAGAAATACTTCTCTCCTCAGGGTTAACAGGTTAACAGTTAACAGCTGATTTTTCAATACCCCTTCCGCACACGAGCGAAGAACTTGCGTTCCGAAAGAGGCAATCCTATAAACCATAAAAGCCGAAACAATATGGAGCAACTTCTTCATTATGTGTGGAAGCACAAGCTCTTCCCACTCTCTCCACTCACCACCACCTGGCACCAGGCTGTGGAAGTAATCGACCCCGGACTGCACAACCGCAATGCAGGGCCCGATTTCTTCAATGCCAAAATCAAACTCAACGGAACCCTATGGGTGGGAAACGTGGAGATTCATGACAAGGCAAGCGACTGGTATGTGCACGGACATGATAAGGATGAACGCTACGACAACGTTATCCTGCACGTTTGCGGAACCATCGATGTAGAGGCAAAGAACTCGAAAGGCGAGCCCCTCGTGCAATTGCAGCTCGACATCCCCGAAAACGTATCGAAACATTATCAGGAGCTGCTGAGCATCGACCAGTATCCTCCCTGCTACCAGATTATCCCATCGCTCACCCGCCTCACCGTGCACAGTTGGATGAGCGCCCTGCAAACCGAGCGCTTATCGCAGAAAACCGATGCGATAGAGGCACGCGTAAAGCAATGTAACGGCGATTGGGAGAACGCCTACTTCGTGACCCTGGCGCGCAACTACGGGTTCGGAATCAACGGCGACGCCTTCGAGCAATGGGCTTATCATCTGCCACTGAGGGCCGTAGACCATCACCGCGACGACCTCTTCCAGATAGAAGCCATCTTTCTGGGGCAAGCCGGACTGCTGGAGCTGAACACCATTCCCGAAAGATATCAGAAAGACGCACTGAACGACGGGTATTTCTCCCGATTGAGGAACGAATATCTCTATCTCTCGCATAAATTCTCGCTGCAGCCGATGGATTACAAGCAGTGGCGCTTCCTGCGCCTGCGTCCGCAGAACTTCCCTCACATCCGCATCTCGCAGTTAGCCAATCTTTATTATAACCGCCGTGCGGGGCTGAGCCAGCTGCTCGAGGCAAGCACGGTGAAGGAGGCGAAGCAGGTGCTCTCAACCAGCGTTACGGAGTATTGGGAAACCCATTATACCTTCGGCAGCACGAGCATCCGTAACGAGAAGCACCTCTCCCCTTTCTCGCTCAATCTGCTCATCATCAACACCGTGGTTCCCATCCTCTTTGCCTATGGAAGGCACCGGGGCGAGGAGAAATACTGCGACCGCGCCTTCGACTTCCTGGAGGAACTGAAGGCTGAGAATAACCACATAGTAAGGATGTGGAAGGAATGCGGCCTGCCGGTAGAGAACGCCGGGGATAGCCAGGCGCTCATACAGCTGAAGAAGGAATACTGCGACAGGAAGGAATGCCTGAGGTGCAGGATAGGGTATGAATACTTGAAGAGATAAAGGGGGACGAGCGCTGGAATCGCTCGGAACGGGGGCAAGAGGGAGCTATGCTTGCTGCTGCTTGCTGACTGCTGCTTGCTGCTTTATTCTTTTTTCATTTATTAATTATTATTTTTAAGATTATGGGTGACCAACAGGAAATATTAAATACTATACTTTTAACAAGGCTCAATTACTTCAGTCTGGCGGGAATGCTGGAGCTATACAGAAAGGTAGGCTCCGCTACGCTCATCCTGGAGCATAAGAACAACCTCAGAGACATCCTCTCCGATGCCTCGGATAAACTCGTGAGCGCTATCCAGAACTGCGAAGAAGCCCGAAAACGCGCTGAGGAAGAACTGGAGTACGACATACGCTACGGAATAGAACCCATTCCGATGAACGACGACCGCTATCCGCAACGCCTCAAAGACTGCGATGACGCACCCCTCATCCTCTTCTATAAAGGCAACGCCAACCTCAACCAGCAGCGCGTCATCAACATCGTGGGAACCCGCCACTGCACGCCTTACGGCGAAGACCTCATCCGCCGCTTCATCACCGACCTGAAGCAGCTCTCGCCCAACGTGCTCATCATAAGCGGACTTGCCTACGGAGTGGACATCGTGGCGCACCGCCAGGCACTCGCCAACGGCTACGAAACCATAGGCGTGCTGGCTCACGGTCTGGATGACCTCTACCCCCGTCAGCACCGGGAAACGGCGGCAAGAATGATAGAACAGGGCGGACTGCTCACCGAATTCCTTACCCGTACAAACGCTGATAAGATAAACTTCGTGCGCCGCAACCGCATCGTAGCGGGAATGTCGGATGCCTGCATCCTGATAGAGAGCGCAGCTCATGGCGGCGGCCTCATCACCTGCGATATTTCGCAATCCTACGGTAGGGACGTCTTCACCTTCCCGGGCAGGATAGGCGACCACTACAGCGAGGGCTGCAACAATCTGATACGCAACAACGGCGCCACGCTCATCACCAGCGCCGAGGACTTTGTGAAAGACATGCGCTGGCAGGATGACGCCACCCTGATGCGAGCCAAGCAGCAGGGTATCGAGCGCAGCCTCTTCCCCGAATTATCGCCCGAGGAGCAACTCATCGTAGAAGTCCTCTCCAAGACCAACGACCTGCAAGTGAATCTCATCTCCGTAAAGACGAATATCGACATTTCTCGCCTCACTTCCCTCCTCTTCACATTGGAGATGAAGGGAGTCATCAAGACCTTTGCAGGGGGAATGTATCATCTTTTGAAGTAGTATTTTCTTTATTTTCAGAAAAAAGCAGTAACTTTGCAGCCGCAAAAAAGAAGATATACATCATAGGAATAAGAAGATTTCACTCGAAACTCATGAAAATAGGTAATATAGAATTTGGGCCTCAGCCCCTCTTCCTCGCTCCGATGGAAGACGTAACAGATATTGGTTTTCGCATGCTCTGCAAGCGATTCGGAGCCGCCATGGTTTATACTGAGTTCGTATCGGCGGAAGCCTTGGTGAGAAGCATCAAGAGTACTGTCAGCAAGCTTACGATAAGCGATGAAGAGCGCCCTGTGGGCATTCAGATTTACGGCAGAACCACCGAGGACATGGTGGAAGCTGCCAAAATCGTAGAACAGGCGAAGCCGGATGTAATTGATATTAACTTCGGTTGCCCGGTGAAGAAGGTTGCCGGAAAGGGTGCAGGAGCCGGAATGCTCCGAAATATCCCATTGATGCTGGATATCACAAGAGAAGTGGTGAAGGCGGTAAACGTGCCGGTAACCGTGAAAACCCGATTGGGATGGGATTGCGAGAACCTCATCATCACCGACCTTGCCGAGCAGCTACAGGATTGCGGAATCCAGGCGCTCACCATCCACGGAAGAACCCGAAGCCAGATGTACACGGGTGAAGCTGACTGGAGCCTCATCGGAGAGGTGAAAAACAATCCCCGCATCCATATTCCTATCATCGGCAACGGCGATATTACAACCCCGGAGGAAGCCAAGCTTGCTTTTGAAAGATATGGCGTAGATGCGGTAATGATTGGTAGAGCCACCTTCGGAAGGCCTTGGATTTTCAAGGAAATCCGTGATTACCTGGATAATACGGGCGCTGCCCCATTAACCGTAGATGAGAAAATTGACCTCCTGGAGGAGCAGCTTCGCATCAACGTGGAGCGCATCGACGAGTACAGAGGCATTCTCCACACCCGTCGCCACCTTGCTGCCTCCCCTATCTTCAAGGGCATTCCCGATTTTCGCCAGACGAGAATCGCCATGCTGAGAGCCACTACCGTGGAGGAACTGAAAGAAATATTGAAAGAATGCCGCGAGAGAATCAAGGCGATAGAATAAAGCAAAACGCCCTGTAGGAGCAAAAGCCTCGTATATGAAAGCTTTTGCCCTTACAGGGCGAATCCTTTATAGCTTCCTTATACCCAGGGTGTTGCCCTGGGCTAAGAGCTTGCTGGGCTTTCAGCCCGCTACATTAACCACATTAAGGAGTTAACTGTTCATCTTAACTGCCAAGAGTTAACAGGTTAACAGTTAACAGCTGTTTTTCTATACTTCGACCGAGAAATTCGAAGGGAATCGCTTCTCTTAATATCGAAAACTTAATTCCAATATCGAAGAATTTACTTCTTCAATATCGAAGCACCTTCGAGCAGGGCGAGTGCCTTATTCTCGTTCTCCTCCATGATTTCACGCTCTCCCGGACCCTTGTCGTTGATTCCGCAGAGGTGCAGGATGCCATGGATGATGACGCGATGGAGCTCATCATCGTAGGTCTTGCCAAACTGCTCGGCATTGGTGCGGACTGTATCGAGCGAAATCACTATGTCGCCGTTAATCACATCATCCTCATCATAATCGAAGGTGATGACATCGGTATAGTAATCATGACCCAGATACTCGTTGTTCACTTCGAGAATCTTCTCGTCATCCACAAACATATAGCCAATCTCACCCACCTTGCGGCCATGAGAGGCAGCGACCTTGCGAATCCAGGCACTCGTATCACGCTTCTTAATCTTTGGCATTTTCACGCCGTCTACATTGTATGTAATCATACGCTTCTTCCTCCTATTTTTATTTTATTTTTGGTAAAAATTCATCTACTTCTCTTCCGAAGAATCTCAGTTCCCTGACCAGCGTTGAGCTGATGCTGCTGTATCTTGGGTCTGAAAACAGCAGGATGGTTTCTACGCCGCCCAACTGCTTATTGATGTCAGCCTGCTCCCTTTCGTACTCGAAATCCTTGGCAGAACGGACGCCACGAACCAGGAACCTGGCTCCCATACGATGCGCCAAATCGATGGTGAGATCATCGTAAGAAACCACCTCCAGGCGATAACCCTTAGATGCATCCTCCACATCTACCAGTTCCGAACATTCCTTCGGGAAAACAGCCTTGATATCCTCCACACGCTTCGAGATTTCCTCGCTGGCGTGCTTCAGCTTGCTCACCGCCACTGCAATCACGAGCTTGTCGAACATCGGCAAGGCACGCTCGGCAATGTTCTGATGTCCTATCGTAAATGGGTCAAATGTACCCGTAAAAATCCCAATCTTCATAAATGTTTATCCTTTTACGGCGCTAGCCCTAATTCAACATTCAACATTTAACATTCAACATTACTCAAACAAGTCTCCCTGCATAATATTGCTTGTATACGGATTTCTGCCGAGATGCTCGTAGGCAAGCGGCGTTGCCATTCTGCCTCGCGGCGTGCGTTTGATGAAACCCTCCATGATGAGGAACGGCTCGTAAACCTCCTCTACGGTGCCACCATCCTCGCCTATTGCCGTGGCAATGGTGCTTACGCCTACCGGACCACCACGGAACTTGTCGATGATGGTGGTGAGAATCTTATTATCAATCTCGTCCAAGCCATACTGGTCGATGTTGAGTGCCTTGAGCGCCATCTGGGCAATATCGTAAGTGATGGTTCCGTTGCCCTTTACTTGGGCAAAATCACGCACTCTTCTGAGCAGAGAGTTGGCGATACGAGGAGTTCCGCGCGAACGACGGGAGATTTCCACAGCCGCCTCATCCTCTATCGGCACCTTCAGGAGCATCGCACTTCGCTTGATAATCTTCTGAAGCGTAGCCGGGTCGTAATATTCCAGATGCAGATTGATTCCGAAACGGGCACGGAGAGGAGCTGTAAGCAGACCGCTTCTCGTTGTTGCTCCCACGAGGGTAAACGGATTCAAGTCTATCTGGATGCTGCGAGCCGAAGGACCCTTATCTATCATGATGTCGATGCGGTAATCCTCCATCGCCGAATAGAGATACTCCTCTA
>OLRO01000467.1_pt1 | contig 30848 bp, 29 predicted proteins | sample 1673131 | NCBI WGS metagenome assembly OLRO01 (sample SAMEA3136757, study PRJEB25190) | human gut metagenome | biome: human gut; feature: human-associated habitat; material: faeces | place: Austria | collected 2013 | reverse complement strand
ACTTTAGTTATTGCTATTTTTATTAATCCTTTTATTATTTATGATATTGGTTTTATTTATTCTTATTTAATTAGTTTTTTTCTTATTCTTTTTTATGATAAATATAAAAATAAAAATTATTTTATTAAGGTAGTTTATACTTCTGTTATATCTTTTTTGGTATCTTTTCCTATTACTGTATTTTATTTTTATGAGGTTAATGTTTTTAGTATTATTATTAATGTTTTAATTGTACCTATAGTTAGTGTTATTTTGATTTCACTTGCTATTATTACTTTGTTTTTTCCTATATGTGATAGTATTATGTTTTTCTTTACTAGTATTTTAGAGGATATATCTTTCTTTTTGAATGATATTTCTTTTATGAGATTTATTTTTTGCAAACCTAGTATTATTATAGTTATTTTATATTTTGTTATTATTTATGGTATTTATAGATATAAGGGATTTATATATTTGTTTATTTTAGTTACTTTAATTCATTATATTTATCCTTATTTTAATAATAATTTAGAGATTACTATGTTTGATGTTGGAGAGGGTGATTCATATCTTGTTAGTTTTCCTAATAATGGTGGTAATATTCTTATTGATACTGGGGAAGATGATGGGTATTCTATTATGAAGAATAATATTATAATGTATTTGAAAAGCAGAGGAATTAGAAAACTTGATTATGTTATTATTAGTCATGGTGATAAGGATCATATTGGTGGTCTTATTAATCTTACTGATAATTTTAGGGTAGATATGGTTATTTTTAATAGAGGTGATAAATCGTTACTTGAAGAAGAGGCTATTGATATTTTTGAGGATAAGGACATTGGATATGATACTTTTGATGATAAAATTGATATTCATGGTATATATTTATATTTTCTTAATGATAAGATATTTGATAATGAAAATGATAATAGTAATGTTATTTATTTTGAATATTTGAAATATAAGTTTTTGTTTATGGGGGATGCCTCTAGTAATGTTGAGGATTATATTATGTCTAAATATAATCTTTCGGATATTACTTTTTTTAAGGTAGGACATCATGGTTCTAAGACTAGTAGTAGTAAAGATTTTATAGATTGTATTACTCCTAAAATTTCGCTTATATCTTTGGGGAGAGGTAATATATATGGTCATCCTAACGAAGAAGTATTAGAAAATTTAAATAATTCAAAAATATATAGAACTGATTTGGATGGAAGTATTAATATCAAGATTAATAAAAGTAAAGTTAAAGTCCGTACTGCAATTATGAAGGAAGGTGAATAAAATTAATTATTATAATGAAATTAAAAGTAAATTAATAGATAATGAAGTATATAAAAGAGTAAAAAATTATTCTAAGAATAGAAATGAGATTAGTACTTATTATGAAGTTGGCGGGCTACTTTTTGAAGCAGGAAAAAAATATGGTGAAAAAATTATTAATAATTATTCAAAAAAACTTACATCAGAAATAGGCGGCGGATATGGAGTTTCAAATTTGAAAAGAATGCGACAATTTTATTGTTTAATAGAAAAAGGTGTGGCAATGCCACACCAATTAAGTTGGTCACACATTTTATCTTTATTACCTATTGATAATATAAATGAAATAAATTATTATATTGATATTTCTATTAAACAAAGTTTATCTTATAGGAAATTGAGAGAAAGAATTAAAAATAAGGAATATCAAAGATTAGATGATAATACTAAATTGAAACTAATTAATAAAGAAGAAACAATAGTAAGCGATTTTATTAAGAATCCAATAGTTATTAAAAATAAATATAATTATGATATAGAAAATATTTCTGAGAAGATGCTTCAAAGATTGATACTCGAAGATATACCATCGTTTTTAAAAGAACTTGGAGATGGCTTTAGTTTTATAGAAAATGAATACAAAATAAAAATAGGTAATACTTATAATTATATTGATTTATTATTATTCAATATTAAATTTAATTGTTATGTAGTAATAGAATTAAAAGTATGTGAACTAAAGAAAGAACATATAGGTCAAATAGAAGTATATATGAATTATATAGATAAACATATTAAAAGTATTAATCAAGATAAGACTATTGGTATTATTATATCTAGACGTGATAATCATTATTATATAGAATACTGTAGCGATAACAGAATATATACTAGAGATTATGTAATAAATTAGGAGGATGATATGAATTATTATAATGAAATAAAAAATAAATTAATAGATAATGAAGTATATAAAAGAGTAAAAGATTATTCTAAGAATAGAAATGAGATTAGTACTTATTATGAAGTTGGTAGATTGTTAATTGAAGCACAAGGTGGTGAAAATAGGGCAAAATATGGTGATGGCTTAATTAAAGAATACTCTGAGTGATTAACAAAAGATTTGGGGAAAAAGTATTCTATAACTTCACTTAAATATATGAGAATGTTTTATATATTGTATGAAAAAAGTCCTACACTGTCGGACCAATTAACATGGAGTCATTTAAGATTATTATTTAATTTAGAAATTGATTCTATAAATTATTATATTCAAGTTATCATAAGTAAAAAATTATCGGTTAGAGAGCTAGAATTTAAGATTAAATCCAATGAATATGAAAGATTACCTATGAAACCAAAAATAAGATGAAGAGTGAAGATAGATTAGAAATGAAAGATTTAATACCGAATCCTATATTAATTAAAAATAAAAATAATATAGAAGTAGTAACTGAGAGGATATTACATAATTTAATTTTGGAGAATATAGAGAACTTTATGAAAGAACTAGGTAATGCATTTAGTTTTATAGGTAGTGAGTATAAAATAAAAATTGGAGATAGTTATCACAAAATAGATTTACTATTATTTAATATAAAATATAATTCTTATGTAGTAGTTGAATTAAAAGTAACGGAGTTTAAGGCAGAATATATTTCTCAAGTACAAAAATATATGAATTATATAGATAAAAATGTAAAAGAAGTAAGCAATAATAGTACTATTGGAATATTGATTTGTAAGAAAGAAAATAGATTTGTTATTGAATATTGTTCTCTTGATAGTATTGTTATTAGAGAATATGAATTTATATAATTGTTTTTTAATTCTTTAAATAATTATTGGTATTATTTAATGATAATAGAATATATACTAGGGATTATGTGCTTAGTAAAAATAATAACTTATGAAAAAATACTTGCAATTTATTTGGAAGATAGTATATAATGTTACAGAAAGGGATGATTAGATGGCAAAGAAGTTAGTTATCGTGGAGTCTCCACATAAGAGTAAAACTATTGAGAAATATTTAGGAAAAGATTATAAGGTAGTCTCTTCCTTAGGACATATAAGAGATTTATCTACTTCTGGTAAATTTGGTTTTGGAGTGGATATTGATAATGATTTTAAGCCTGATTATAAAATTATTAAAGGTAAGAATAAACTTGTTAAAGAACTTAAAAAGGATGTTAAAGATGCTTCTTTTGTTTATTTGGCTACCGACCCTGATAGGGAGGGGGAAGCTATTAGTTGGCATTTATATGATACTTTAGGTCTTGATGATAATAATTATGATAGAATTGTTTTTAATGAGATTACTAAGAATGCTGTTATTAATTCTTTTGATAAGGCAAGAAAGATTGATGATAATCTTGTTAAGTCGCAAGAGGCTAGAAGAATACTAGATAGAATTATTGGTTTTAGACTTAGTAAGCTTATGCAATCTAAAACTGGTGGTAAGAGTGCTGGTAGAGTACAATCTGTTGCTCTTAAACTTATTGTGGATAGAGAAAGAGAAATAGAGGCTTTTGTAGCGGAAGATTATTATGAAATTGATGCTCATTTTAATGATTTTGATGCTAAACTTGATACTTATAATCATAAGAAGATTGAAATTAAAAATGAGAGTGAAGCTAAAGATATTTTGAGTAAGTTATCTAATGCTTTTAAGATTGAATCGGTTGATAAGAAGGAGAAGAATAAGAAAAGTAAGGCTCCTTTTACTACGAGTACACTTCAGCAGGAGGCTTCTTCGAAACTTGGATTTACTTCGAAAAAGACTATGATGATTGCTCAGAAGTTATATGAGGGTGTTTCTCTTAAGAATGAGGATGTTGGTCTTATTTCTTATATGAGAACTGATTCTATTAGATTATCTGATGAGTTTGTTAATTCTTGTTATGGATATATTAAGGATAATTATGGTAGTGAATATGTTGGTTATGTTAAGAAGAGTAATAAGACAGAGAATGTTCAAGATGCTCATGAGGCTATTAGACCTACTTCTATTAATAAGAATCCAGAGGATATTAAGGAATATCTTACTAATGATGAATATAAGTTATATAAGATGATTTATTATAGAGCTTTAGCATCACTTATGCGTGATGCTAAGACTTTGGCTACTAGTGTTATTTTGGATAATAATAATTATCAATTTAAGGCTACAGGGCAAGTACTTGTATTTGATGGTTATTTGAAGGTATATAGTATGTATGAGGATAATAAGGATAATGTTTTACCTGATTTTGCTTCTTATAATAGTAATGTTGTTATTGCTAATAATATTGAGTATAGTAAGCATACTACTAAACCTCCTAGTAGATATACTGAGAGTAAGCTTATTAAAGAAATGGAAGATGTTGGTATAGGTAGACCTTCTACTTATGCTAAGACTATTGATACTTTAAAAGAGAGAAGTTATGTTAGAGTAGAGGATAAAAAGTTTGTCCCTACTGATGTTGGTATAGAAACTACGGATAAACTTCAAGAGTTTTTTAAGGATATTATTAATGTTGAATATACTAAGATGATGGAAGATGATTTGGATAAGATAGCGGAAGGTAAGATGGAGTGGGATAAGCTTATTAGTTTATTTTATAATGATTTTGAACCTAAAGTAGAAATTGCTTTTAAAGAAATGGAAAAGAAGGCTCCGGAATATACTGGTGAAAAATGTCCTAAATGCTCTAGTCCTTTGGTTATTAAGCAGAGTAGATATGGTAAGTTTGTGGCTTGTTCTAATTATCCTGAATGTAAATATATTAAGACTGAGAAGAAGGAAACTACGGAAATTATGGATTGTCCTTTATGTGATGGTAAGATAATAGAGAAGAAGACTAAGAGGGGTAAAGTTTTTTATGGATGTAATAATTATCCTAAATGTAGTTTTGCTTCATGGGATAAACCTATAAGTGAAAAATGTCCTGATTGCTTTGGTGTATTAGTTATAAAAAAGGATAAAGTAAAGTGTATGAATTGTGATTATGAAAGGGAATATAAGGAAGAAGACAATTAGTACTTCTTTCTTTTTCTTTACTTATATTTGCTATCGTGATAAAATTATATTGGATGGTGATTATGTGAATAGACAAGAGGATTTAACTAAGGTTTTTGATAAGAGATGGAAAGCTAATCATAATGATGATGTTAAAAAAGCTAGGAATAAAGAAAAAGATTTTATGAACAAGATGTTTAATACTAATATTAATACTGTTTCTAATAATAGTGTTATTACACCGGGAGAAATGGTTAGTAATCTTCATAATAATATGGAGAGTGCTAATAGAGGTATTAATCAAAGTAAGATTAATAGAATTGTAGGGAAGTTTAAATAATGGTTGATTTATATAAGTATGAAAAAGAACTATATAAGAGTGGATGTAAATATATTGGTGGTGTTGATGAAGTTGGACGTGGTCCTTTAATTGGTAGTGTGGTAGCGGCATGTGTTATTTTACCTCCTGATTTTGTATTAGAGGGACTTACTGATTCGAAGAAGTTATCTGAGAAAAAGAGAGATGAGTTTTATAAGATTATTTGGGATAAGGCTATAGCTATTGGTATTGGTATAGTTGATGAGAAGGTTATTGATGAAGTTAATATTTATGAGGCTACTAAAATTGCTATGAAGAAAGCTATTAGTGATACTAATATTAAACCTGATCATGTTCTTATTGATGCTATGCCTCTTGATATAGATGTTCCAACGACTAGTATTATTAAGGGGGATGCTAAATCTATTTCTATAGCGGCTGCTTCGGTTATAGCTAAGGTTACTAGAGATAAGATGATGTATGAACTTGATAAGATATATCCGATGTATGGTCTTGCTAGTAATAAGGGATATGGTACTAAGAAACATATAGAGGCTATTAAGAAATATGGTATTACTAAATATCATAGGTTATCTTTTAAACCTGTTAGTGAATATAAGGATAAGATTATAGATTGATATAGTCTTTTTTTTACATATAAATGTGTAAAGTTGTGAAAAATATATTTACAAAGATATATTGTTATAGTAAAATATATACATAGAGTGGCACAAAGTGGAAGAAAGTGGGGGATAATATGCTTATTGGTGAATTTCATCATAATTTAGATGAAAAGGGTAGAATAATTATTCCTTCTAAGTTTAGGGATGATCTTGGTAGTAAGGTTGTTGTTACTAGGGGACTTGATGGATGTTTATTTGTATATAGTATGAATGAATGGAATAATATTGTTTCTAAACTTAAGAGTCTTTCTTTTACTAAAAAAGATGCTAGAATGTTTAATAGATTCTTTATGTCTTCTGCTACTGTATGTGATTTTGATCGTCAAGGTAGGATTAATATACCAGCTTCTCTTGTTTTATATGCAGATATTAAAAAGGAATGTACGATAATAGGGGTTAATGATCGCCTAGAGGTATGGGCTACTGATAAGTTTGATAGTCTAATCGAAGATAATCTTGAAGTTATGAGTGATGTTGCTGAGAATTTGTTTGAGGGGTTTGATATTAATGCATAAGACTGTATTATTAAATGAAGCAATTGATAATCTTAATGTTAAAGAAGATGGTATTTATGTTGATGCTACGCTTGGTTTTGGGGGACATAGTGGTTTAATACTTAAAAGAATTAAAAGGGGCTTTCTTTTCGCCTTTGATCAGGATGATATGGCGATAGAATATAGTAAAAAGAAATTAGAAGAGATTGGTAGTAATTTTGAAATTATTAAGGCTAATTTTGTTAATTTGGAAGAGGAACTTAATAAGAGAGGAATTACTAGAATAGATGGTATTGTATTTGATTTGGGTGTGTCTTCTCCACAACTGGATATTCCGGAAAGGGGATTTAGTTATCATAATGATGCACCACTTGATATGAGAATGGATACTGATAGTGATTTTTCGGCTTATAATGTTGTTAATGAGTATTCTTATGATGATTTGGTTAGGATACTTAGGGATTATGGTGAAGAAAAGTACGCCTGTAGTATTGCTAAAAATATTGTTAAAGAAAGAGAAAAGGGTAGTATTGATACTACACTAGAGCTTGTAGATATTATTAAGAAGAGTATGCCTTATAAGGCTATGCGGGAAGGTCATCCTGCGAGACGTTCTTTTCAGGCTATTAGGATTGAGGTTAACCATGAACTTGATGTACTTAAGATTGCACTTGAATCTGCTATTAAGATGCTTAATGTTGGTGGTAGAATATCTATTATTACTTTTCATTCTTTAGAGGATAGAATTGTTAAGGATATGTTTAATAAGTATTCTAAGGTTGATAGTAATCTTAGTAAACTTCCTTTTGTACCTAGTGAGTTTGAACCTAAATATAAGACTGTTCTTAATATTACTCCTAGTAAAGAGGAGATTAATGAAAATAGTAGGGCTAGATCTTCTAGACTTAGGGTTATTGAAAGAATAAAGGAATGATATAAATGAAGAAGAAGAAAAAGAAGGGTTTAACTAAAATAGAGAGATTTTTGTATAAGAGTTCTATGGCTATTATTTTGTTTCTTTTAGTGGGGATTGTATTTACTAGTGCTTCGGTATCTAAGTTGAATATTGAACTTCAGGAAATGAATAAGACTGTAGAGAGTCAAGAGGATACTAATGAGAGTCTTGCTATGAAAATAAATGAAATGGCTTCTTTAGAGAATATTCAAACTATGAGTAGAAACTTGGGACTTGCTTATAATGATGAGAATATTAAGACGATAGAATAAGGTGATTATTATGAAAAAAGGTAAAGTTAATAATGATAGGTTTAAAGTTAGTAAACATGTTATTATTGTTACCTTTTTTTTGTTTTTGGTACTTATTGTTAGGCTTTGTTATTTGTGTGTAGTGGATTATAAGGTTGGGGATTCTACTATTAGTATGTTTATTAAGAATAGGAATACTAAAGAAGAGGTTCTTATGCCTAAGAGAGGTACTATATATGATATTAAAGGTAATGCTTTGGCTAATGATGTTGTTAGTTATACTTTAGTGGCTTATTTATCTGATAAAAGGGTTAATTCTAATGGGGATATTGATTATGTTAGTGATATTGATGATACTAGTGATAAGCTTGCTAGTGTACTTGGAGTAGAATCTTCTAGTATTAAAGAGATTCTTACTAATGGTAAGAATAATAATAAGTATCAGGTTGAATTTGGTAGTTTTGGTAAGGGACTTAGTGAACTTGCTAAAGAGGATATTGATAAGCTTAATCTTCCTGGTATTGGGTTTACTAAGGATATTAAGAGGTATTATCAGAATGGTAATTTTGCTTCTTATTTGATTGGATATACTGTTACTAAGGAAGATGATGATGGTAATAAGTGGATAACTGGTGAGATGGGACTTGAAGAGTATTATAATAAAGAATTATCTGGTAAGAGTGGTTATATTACTTATGAAAAGGATAAGTATGGGTATAAGATTGCTAATGGTCGTGAATATGTTGAACCTGCTACGGATGGTAATGATATTTATCTTACTATTGATAATAATATTCAGTTATTTGTAGAAAATGCTGTTCGTTCTTCGGAAGAGAATAGTGAGGCTGAATGGACTTTGATGGTAGTAGCGGATGCTAAAAGTGGGGCTGTTTTGGGTTATTCTTCTGCTCCTAGTTTTGATCCTAATATTAGGAATATTACTTCTTATTTGGATCCTATTGTTAATCAGGCTTATGAACCTGGATCAACGATGAAGATATTTAGTTATATGTGTGCTGTTGATTCTGGTAATTATGATGGTAATACTACTTATACTTCTGGTAGTAAGTCTTATACTAGTGAAGCTGATGGTAGTACTGTTACTATTTCTGACTGGAAGAAAGAGGGATGGGGGACTCTTACGTATGATCAGGGTTTTGCTTTATCTTCTAATATTGCTGTTGCTAATATTGTTGAGAGTGTTATTACTAAAGAGGATTTGAAGAGTTGTTATGCTAAATATGGTTTTGGGAAGGCTACTGGTTTTTCTTTGAAGAGAGAAGACAAAGGTAATATTGATTATAAATATCAGATAGAGGCTGCTACGGCGGGATATGGTCAGGGTATTACTACTACTCCTATGCAACATATTCAGGCTCTTACAGCTATTGCTAATGATGGAGTTATGCTTAGACCTTATGTAGTTGATAAGATTACTCTTTCTAATAGTAAGAAGAGTATTTATACTGGTAAGAGAATGGTAGTTGGTACTGTTGCTAGTAGTGATACTATATCTAAGATGAAAGAACTTATGAAGAGTGTTATTACTGGAGATGAGACTAATTCTACTGGTTATGCTTATTATATGGATGGTTATGATTTGATTGGTAAGACTGGTACTGCTCAAATATATGATTATACTAAGGGTAGTTATATGAAGGGTAGTAGTGATTATATTTATTCTTTCTCTGGTATGTTTCCTGGAGATAATCCGGAAATTATTATATATGCTGCTGTTAAACTTCCTAAGGATACTACTAATTATATTGCTCCTATGGTAAAGGAAGTAGAGAAGAATATTACTAAGTATTTGAATATTGAGAATTCTTCTAAGAAGAAGGATAGTTATGAAATTAAATCTTATTTGAATAAGAATACTAAGGAAGTTGAGAGTGAACTTAAGGCTAATAATCTTAGAGTATTGGTTTTAGGGGATGGGGATAAGATTATTGATGGGTATCCTAATAGTAATAGTAAGTTATATGATAATGATTTGGTTATTCTTAAGACTAATAGTTTTGATAATAAGAAGATGGTTGATTTGGTTGGTTATTCTTATAAAGAGGCTAATAATATTCTTAAACTTATGGATGTTAATTATTCTATTGAGGGGAATGGTTATGTTTATGAACAGAGTATTAATGCTGGAGATGATATTGGCAATGATGAAATTATTGTTAAACTTAAAGAGAAATGGTGATGATATTTGTTATGGAAGATGATACTAATTTTATATCTAAAGTATTATATACAATACTTATTATTCTTATTTGTGTTATTCTTGGTATATATGTTGCTAAATGTATAATTGGATAATTTACTTGTTTTGGTGAGGCTAATTATACTAATGGGTATTTGACTAAGAAGTTATAAAAAAAACACATGGGTATGTGTTTTAACCTAAGGCTATATCTAATATCATCATGATTGTGAAGCCTATTATTGTGAAGAGAGACATTAGGTCTTTCTTTTTGTTTGTTTGGGATTCTGGTATTAGTTCTTCTACTACGACATAGATCATTGCGCCTGCGGCGAATGATAGTAGAAATGGTAATAGGGTTCTTATTTTTAATACTAAGAGTGCTCCTAATACTCCTGATATTGGTTCTACTAAACCACTTAATTGTCCATAAAAGAAGGCTTTTTTTCTACTTATTCCTTCTCGTCTTAATGGGACTGATACTGCTGTTCCTTCTGGGAAGTTTTGGATTCCTATGCCTAATGCTATTAGCATGGCTGATGTTAATGTTGCACCTTCTAAGGAATATGCGATGGAACCAAAGGCTACGCCTACGGCTAAGCCTTCTGGGATATTATGTAATGTTATGGAAAATATTAGCATTAGACATCTTTTGAAACTATTTCTTTCTTTTTCTTCTTTTTTGTTTATTTTTTTATTGAAGTGATTAAATAGTTTATCTCCTATAAATAATAGTAATCCTCCTGCTATGAATCCTATAAAGGTTATTAACCATGGTATCATTTTTAGATTTATGGCCATTTCTGTAGCGGGATTTAAGAGAGAGAAGAATGATGCCGCTATCATTACTCCGGCAGCTATGGCTAACATGGCATCCATTATGTTTTTTTTGACGTTTTTGAAGAAGAAGACTAAAGAGGCTCCTAATAGGGTTACACTATAAGTAAATATTGTAGCAAATAGAGCTAATAATATGGGGCTTAAGTCTTTTAAATTATTTATCATGTTATCTACCTCATTATTAGGTTATGTTATTATTTATATGGTGTATAGGCTAATGACTAAAAGACCTTTTTATAAAATTATTGATTAGTGTAGTTTTTATGATATAATATATTATGTAAGGTGATGAAATATGGAAGATGAAATGGTTATGATTACTAAGAAACCAGGAATAAAGAATTGTGTTAGAATTAATGGCACTTCAGATATTCCTGATTTCTTAAAAGATGTTGTTAGTGTTCAAGGAGAAGAATTAGTACTTGATTGTCTTGAGGGAAAAGAAAAATGTCCTCTTGGCTCAGTTATTGCTTTTGAAAAATTAGATAATGGTAAAATGAATGTATGGAATAAGGCTAATTGGAAGGAAACGACAAGGGAGGTCAATGGTGTCTTTTATGAATTACCTAAACCTAATATGGCAATAAGAGTTGGTGATACGATTCCTTTTGAGGTTACTAATGGTCTTGGAAATAGATTTAGTGTTTTACCTAATGGGGAATTTCAAATTGATGCTGGATGGGGCCTTGTCAAATGTGCTCCTAATAATGGATATATTGTTGTTTATGGTAAAAATGAGGATGGAAGTTTAGATGCTAATTTTTTGACAAAGGGTACTCCTTCTTTTGATCAGTATTATGTTTTGGATAAGAATGGTAATATTATTCAGTCTTTAGAAGAATATGATAATCAATTTAATCAGAGTAAACATTCTGGTAAAAGAATGTAAAAATAATAACCTCTAATAGTCTAGAGGTTATTATTATTTTAGAGATTATTTAGGTAATCTCTTTATGTAAACAGTAGTTTTATTGCTACTGTATTATTATTATATTTGTTTTTTTGTTTTTTATACTTTTTTTGATAAATATTGTTATGGATATTATGATATATATTACTAATTGTATTATTAGTATATATGGATATATGCTATCTAGGTAGTGGTTGAAATTGGTATTGTTTTTAAATATTTTGGTTGATATTAATATTATGGTTATTATTAGTATTAGATTTAAAAGGGGATTGTTTTTTTTATTTATGTTTTCTTTTATGTTATAGATGTATATGGTTAATGATATGAATGAACTTAGTATCCATTGTAATGATAAGAAGTTTTCTATTCTATCTATGAAACTGAATATTGATATTTTTTTAAGGGTTATATATACTGGGTATTGATATATTTTTATTAGATATCTTCCTAGACATGAACTTGATATTATGCATATAAGGAATATTATTAGGCTTATTATTATATATGTTATTAGGAGGTATTTTGTTGTTTTTTTGTTGTTTTCTATTATACTTTTTGGAATTATTAGGAAGCTATATGCTGGAGAGGTTAATAATAGGGTATATACTAAGGCTGCTAAAAAGGGGGGCTTGATGCCATTTTCTAATATTGGTTTTAGGTTATCGGGTTTTATTTCTGGGATTATTCCTATTATTCCTAGAATTAGTAAGGATAGTATTATTATTGTATATATTATACTTATTTTGGATATGGTTGTTATTCCTTTGCTTACTGTGTGATAGATTGTTATTCCTAATATTAGTGTTACTAAGGTTATTGATGTATTTGTTAGGTATTGGGATATGATGAAATTACTGGTATTGAATAGCATTGTTAGTGTTAATATTATATATATTATGGTTAGGATAATATTTATTATTGTTCCTAATGTTTTTCCATATATTATTTTTGTTTTTATATGTATTGGTTTATCTATTTCGTAATTGAATATATATATTAGTATTAGTATAGGTATTATACCTATAATTGTACCTATTATTATACTTATATAGGCGTCTATGCCTGTTATTTTTATGGTTATATATGGGGCTATTCCTAAACTACAGGAGAATAATTGGAGGAATAGAATACTTGATATGTCTAGATTATTTATTTTTTCTTTCATATTCTATTCCTCCTAGGGTATTGCCTTTTTCATATAATTTTATATTTGATTTTACTTCTAGTTTTATATTTGGGTATATATCTTCATACCAGTTATTACATTTTTCTTTAAAATATTTATGGTCTGTATGATAGTATAATTGTCTGAAACCGAAGATATCGGTATTATAGTTTTCTTTGATGTTATTAAAGGTATTTATTATTTCTTTTTCTAATTCTTTATTGAAGTGTTGGTTTAGTTTTTCTACTTCTTTTTTATTTTTTATGTCTATATTTGTTTGTACTTCTTTTGTTTTGGAATATCCTGTTAATTCTAATTTTATTTTATTGTTTTTTATGTCTACTTCTTTTTTTGTTTTTATTTGATTTGGTTCGAATACGACATAGCCGTTTTTATATGGATATTTTAGGATTGTTTCTTTTATATTTCCATTTATTATATTTTGTATTTTTGATTCTTCTATGGATAGGTATCCTAGTATTTTATTATCTTTTGTAATAGCGGTTGTTCCTATTTTTACAGTGGCTTTGGGGGATGATGTGGTTATGTTTTCTTTTTCGTCTCCTATTTCTTCATTGCCATATAATGTCATTGATGGTAGTGTTACTTCTAAATAGGGATCTATATACATATTTAGTAATTCGTTTATTGTTACTTCGTATGTTAATCCTAGTACTTGGCTTTGTAATTCTAATGATTCTAGGATATTTGATGATGAGAAGTTTGTTAAGAGGGTTTGTAAGGATATTCCTTCGATACTTTTATCTGTTTTGGCTATTATTATTTTTATTTCGGTTCTTGTTTCAGGATCTCTTGTGAAGTATTCTAAGAATTCTTTTAGATGGTTATTTACTATTTCTTCACTTAATACGATTATTTCTAAATGCGCTGCGTATAGTTGTCTTGGTGATTCTAATACGATATTACGAAAGGCTTCTTGAAGAGACGGAGCACTATTTTTGAAGGTGATGAATGGAGAGTTATTAGCGCTTGAGGCGTCTTGTTGTTTGATTGGGTTTACTACTTCTGCTATTATGTTATAGTTGTTATTTTGATAGTCGATACTAACAGCGGTTGTTATTCCTAATTTGTTTAGTTCTCTGTAGTTACAGCCGGTTAGTAGGGGGAGTAATATAATTAAATATTTAATTTTTTTCATTTTTGACCTCTCTTATGATATTTTTTGTTAGATATTTATCTCTTTTGTTTCTTTTTGATAATGGGAATTTTATGATACTGTTTTTTATTTCTTCGGATAATGGGGTGAATGGTAACATATATGATTTACCAAATGTATTTATGCTACATATATTTGTTGTAAATATTATGAATACCATAAATATTCCAAATATTCCTATGGTTGTACCTCCTATCATGAATAGTAATCGATACCATTTTATGGCGTTTGTTAATTCTGGTTCGGTTATGATTAATGCACTTATAGCGGTTATGGCTACTACTATTATCATAATTGGGGAGACTATTCCGGCATTTACGGCAGCTTCTCCTAATATTAATGCTCCTACTATGGATAGGGCTGAATTGGATATGTTTGGGATTCGGTAGTCACTTTCTCTTAGTATTTCAAATGATATGAACATTAATAGGGCTTCAAAAAAGGCGGGAAATGGTACGGTACTTCTTTGGGAGGCGAAACTTGTTAGTAGTTCTAATGGTATCATTTCTTGATTGAAGGTTGTTAGGGCTATATATATTCCTGGGGTTAGTATTGTTATAAAGAATGCTAGGTATCTTAGTATTCTTGTTAGGGTGTTATTTATGTATTTGGAATCTTTATCATCTTGTGATAGAAAGAAATCGTTTAGAAAAGCGGGCATTATTATGGCAAATGGGTTATTGTCTACTAGTAATACTGTTTTACCTTTTAATAGGGAATTTACTACTTTGTCTGGTCTTTCTGTTGTTATGGTGGTTGGGAATATTGTTTTTGTTTCGTCTTCTATTAGATATTTTAGTGTTCCTGAATCTATTACACTATCTATTTCGATGTTATTTAATTTTTTTATTATGTTGTTTTTTATGGTTGTATCTGTTATACCATCTATGGTAAGGATACTTATTTTGTTTTTGGAATATTTTCCTAATTCTATATCATGATTCCATAATTTATTTGATTTTATTCTTCTTTTTATTAATCCCATATTGGTTTCTATGTTTTCGGTAAATGAATCCATTGGTCCACGGATTGTTGTTTCGGTCATTGGTTTTTCTATACTTCTGGTTAGATTTTTTTTAACTTCTAGGGCTAATGAATAATCATTTTCTATTAGTAATATGGCAAAGCCATTATTTAGATATTTATTTATATCTTTATAGTTTTTTATTTCTTTTATTTTGATGTTTGTTATGTTATTTTTTATTACATCATATAGTAAGTCTTGATTATTATATATTTTATCTATGTGATCTAGACTTCTGTAGATAAAATTGGACATTTTATCTTGATCGGTTAGAGATTCGTTATAGATTATATTTATTTTGGTGTTATTTATATATTTTTCTCTATATATTATATATGAACTATTATTAGTTTCTTCTTTTAATTTATTTATTATTTTATTATTCATATTGCACCTCGTTATTATTATGATATTTATGATTGGTTTTAATACTATTTTTGGTAATAAAAATGGTAATCTAGTGTTAAATTACTTTATATTAATTGACAAAAAATATAAAAAAAATTATAATTATAATAGAGGTGGTTTGTGTGAACTATACAAATAGAGAAGTAGTTAAAAGATTAAAACAATATGATATGTTTTTGAGTAGTTTGAATTTGACTACTGATAGTCTACAGAAAGAAAGAATATGTGATCAATTAGATAAGATAGAGAAACAGATATTACTTGATACTAATACGGAGTATGAAGAGGAATATATTGCTTTATCTAGTAAGGAATCTAAATTATTAGATGAAGAGAAGGATAGGTTAAGAGATCTTATTTCTTTAATAGAGGGTAGACGTGAATATTTGAATCAGAGAAAAGAAAGACATAGGGATATAACTGGTTCTCTTGTTGAACTTACCACTTTTCTTGGTGAAGATAAACTTACCTTTTATAAAAGAAAATTAAAGATTATTGAAAAATATGAGGATAATAAGGCTTTAAAGGAGTCTCTTATTAGTGATATGAAGAGTCTTGATATTAAGATTAGTGAGGCTTCTCGTAATGTTAAGGCTAATATGCGTTTAAATGATATGCTTGAGAGTAAGATGATTGCATTGGTTAGTAAATCTCTTGATAAGCTTAATCTTTATAATTTGATGGATAAAAAGGATGATATTTTTAATAAATATAGTTCGCTTTCTTATGCTAAGGATATGGCTAAAGATAATCTAGATAGTTCTATAGAACTAAAAGATGATGATATGAAGCTTGAATGTGAAAAGATGCTATCAGATATTACTAAAGAATATGATGTATATGATAAAGAAGTTAATATTATTAAATTGATTGAGATATATGATAAGCCTACTAGTGGATATGAAGAATTACTTAAGAAGAGAGAAGAAATTAATGATATACTTAGAAATATTTCTGGTACTGAGCTTTATAGTCTTATTAATGATGAATTATCTAAGGGATATAATACTATTAAACTAGAAAAACAAGATATTAAGAATTATGATGATCTTAGAAGTGAGAGAGAAAAGAAGAATAAACGTCTTTATGAAATAGATGAAGAAAATAACTCTAAAGAATTTAAAGAATTACTTGAGGATTTGATTAAGAGTGAGAATAAGTTTAGAGAAGAAAGAATTAGACTTGCTAGGAATCAAGAGAGTAAGGAAAGAGAAAAGAAATTACAAGAGGAGCAAAAGATAGAGGCTTCTAGGGTTAGAAGACAAAAGCTTATTGAAGAGGCTAGACTTAAAGAACAATTAGAGAGAACGGAAAAATTAAAGGAATTACAAAAGAAGACGGTTATTAATCCTAAGAAAGAGGAACTATTTGAAAAGGTACAAGAAGAACTTGAGGAGAAAGTAAAGAAAGAGCAGGCTAATTTTATTAAAGATGAAAAGATAAAGAATCCTTTAGAGAATAAATCTTTGGATGATATGCTTAAATATGAAGATACTTTTGATACTAATGAGTTATTTGAAAATACTAAGATTGTTCCTAATAAGGTTAATAATGATATGGAATCTTCTTTATTTAAGGAGGCTTCAGAAGCTCCTATGAATGATAAAGAAGATAAGAAAGAGGATACTCCTATATGGGAACCTATTGATATTCCTACTGATAATAGTAAAGCAGATGATTTGTTTAAAGATGTTAATGAGAATGTTTCTTTAGAGGTTCCTGCCAAAAAAGAAGAAGTAAAGAAAGAGATTCCAAAAGAAGAAATAGAAAAGAAAGATAATAGTACTTCTATATTTCCTGAATCTCCTATGAAAGATAAAACTAAAGATAATTCTATTTATGATATTTTAGAAAATAATCAAAATATTATTTGGAAGACTACGGAAAGTAAAAAGTCTTTGAATGAAATACCTGTTATTGAAAATAAGAATAAAAATAGTTCTGGATTTCCAGAATTAGGTAGTAAGGAAGGTGAGGTATTATGGAAGGAAACTCTTTAAATTCTTTTGAAAATCTTTGTAAGATTTTTGAAACTAGAATAAAACTTGATAAAGAGAAGAATATTGAAACACCACCTGATGTACTTATTAATTATGAAAAGTATTCTAAGAAGATAGATTCTATCTATAATAGTAAGTTTGAAAAAGAAATTAAACCTTTGATTGTTCCTGCTGTTACTATTGAGAAAGAAGAGGAAAGACTTGGTAAGCTTATTAGTTTACTTAAGAGTAGATTAGAGAAGAGAGAAGAGTTAGAAAATAGGTTTTATTTAACTACTGGTAGATATATTAAGGGATTACAACTTGTTGTATCTGAAAGTGAGTTTGAAGATAAGAAGAATAGATTGGAAACTATTACTAAATATTTAGATACTCGTAATGAGATTAATACGGTTAATGAATCTATTTCTGAACTTAAGGATAAACTTAGTGATGAAGTTGCTAAACAAGATGAGTATATTAAAAAGAATAAGATCATGGAGGATGAGTTATATAATTCTTTTAAAGATACTATTAGTGATGATGATTATTTGAGTAAAATAAATGAGGATGATATTGATACTGAGATTGCTATGGTTATTGATAAAGTAAAAGATAATAAGGAAACTTTAGATGTAACTAAAGATAGTGTTAATAGTTTGATGATAAGTGGAGATAATGATGATTATGCTTCTTATATTGAAGATGCTGAAAGAAGTTATTTTACTTGGAAGAATAGGGAGCTTTTGTTAAAGGTATATTCTCTTGTTGTTAAATTTGAAGATAATTATAATGATTTATTTGAAAAAAGAGATAAAATAAATAAGATAGTAAGAAATAGAAGAAGTATTAAAGAGAATTTGACTATTGAAGTTACTGATAATTTTAGTTCTTTTGAAGATGTTTTAAAAGAACAATTAGATGTACTTAAGAATGAGAAAGAAGTCTTAGAGAATGTATCTAATTATACTAATAGAATTAGTTTTAAAGAGGAAAGATTAAGTGAATTAGAAGAAGCTAATAATTCTGTAGAAATTCTTTCGATATTAAGAGAATATGGATTAATTGATACTTATGATAATAAAGAGGAATTAGAAGAAGTTCCATTGGAAACTCCTGAATTAGAAGAAGAAGAAGCTAAAGAAGAAGAAGAAATCTTTGTTAAAGAAATTAATCCTTATCGTATAGTTGATGTTATTGATTATCCTAAATCTTTAAATATTGGTTTAGCTAGACTTAAGGGTGAGAGTGTTAGAGAGAAGGTTAATAAGAAGTTAAATCCTACTATTAAGGCTCCTACTTTTGATGATATTACTAATGAAATAGATAATAGAGTATCTAAAGAAGAAGATAAGGTTATTGATACTTCTAATAATGATTTAGTTGATGATAAGAAATTAGATAATGAAGGTGTTAAGGAAGATATTGTTACTCCTACTTGGGATATTCCTAAGAAAGAAGAGGTTGTTACTCCTACTTGGGAGGTTCCTAAGAAAGAGGATATTATTAAAAAGGATGATACTGATATTAAGGTAATTAATGATGATAATATTCCTGTATGGGGTAGTAATATTAATACAAATATTAATACAAATATTAATACAGTAGAAGAAGTTAATACTTCTAATGGTAGTGTTCCTATATGGAATAATACTTTAGATAATAATAGTAATTCTACTGATACAAAGATTCTTGATAATAAGGAAGATAATGCTTTCTGGGTACCTGTATCTGATTCTAAATTAGATGCTAATGTTTTTCCTAGTATTGATATTCCTGTAAATAATGGTTTTAATGGTTCTAAAGATAATTTTGGGTTCCCGGATATTAATAATTAGAGGTGATATGATGAAGATTGATATTAACAAGGTAATTATACTTGAAAATAAGGAAGAGTATGTAGTACTTGATAAGGTTAATTGTGAAGATGTAGATTATTATTATATAGCTAAAATTAATGATACTAAAACTGATATTGAAAATAATTATAAACTTGTTAGAATTACTACTAATAATGATGGTGATAGTATTATAGAGGAAGTTACTGGAGAAGATAGTTTAAGAAAGATATTGCCTTTATTTGAGAAAACTTATTAAATATTAAAGATGACTTTGGTCATCTTTTTCTATTTCCTTTGTTTATAATATATTGCTTTTAAAAAAGCGAACACTTAGTCGTTAACAAGTTGTTAAAAAAGTTAAAAAATTTGATTTAGGAAACATTACAAATCTTTAAAATACTGAAAAAGATGAAAATAGTTTACAATTGTATTTTGGTTAAAATACTTATAATACCTTTAAGTATAAGGGTTTTATTGTTATAATATACAAAAAAATAAAATTTAAAAAATGTTCTTTTTTTAAAAATGTATAATTTTGCTTTTGTTAAAAAATGAAAAAATGTAAAAAAATAAAAAAGCAAACAGAAACTATTGACATGGGTGTAGTGATGCTATATAATTAGATTGTAAAATAAATGTTGGAGGAAGTAAAATGATTGAAACAGAAGAGAAATTAGAAAACCTTGAAGTGGTTAAAAGAAATGGTAAGAAAGTAGAATTTGATGGTACTAAAGTTGCTTTGGCCATTAAGAAAGGGTTTGATAGTGTAACAGCAGAAGATGCTGAAGAAAAGAAGTATACTTCTAAAGATATTCAAAAGGTATATCAGGCTGTTATTAAGAAAATAGCTAAGGAATATTTATCTAATGGTAAGATTAAGATTGAAGAAGTTCAAGATTTGATCGAGGATATGCTTAAGAAATATAATTATGATGATGTATATGAGAATTTTTCTGAATATAGAAAGAGGAGAGCTGCTGCTAGAGAGGCTTTTAGAGATGATAAGAATATGGCTAAGCTTCAGAAGAAGATTGAGGGCTTAGGGCTTAAATCTGCTAATGAAGAGGATTCTAAGAGGGAGAATGCTAATATTGATGGTAATTCTGCTATGGGAACTATGCTTCAGTTTGGTAGTACTATATCAAGAGCTTTTACTGAAACTTATTTGATGAAGAAGAAGTTTGCTGAGGCTCATGATAATGGTGATATTCATATTCATGATATGGATTTTGAGGCTATGGGTACTACTACTTGTATGCAGATTGATTTAAATAAATTATTTAAAAATGGTTTTTCAACAGGACATGGTCATCTTAGGGAACCTAAAGATATTATGAGTTATAGTGCACTTGCTGCTATTGCTATTCAATCTGATCAGAATGATCAGCATGGTGGTCAATCTATACCGGCTTTTGATTTTTATATGGCTCCTGGTGTACTTAAGACTTTTAAAAGACAATATAAACAAGCTGTATATGAATTATTAGACTTTACTGATTTTATTAGCTTTGTTAATATGGATAAGGTTGAAAAAGAAATTGATAAATTAAATAGTATTAATGTTGATGTTAGTTGTTTTGAACCTATATATAAAGATAGTCATGAAGTTAAGAGAATTTTTGAGAAGGCTTATGAGACTGCTTATAAGAAGACTAATAGAATGACTTATCAGGCTATGGAAGCTTTTATTCATAATTTGAATACTATGCATTCTAGAGCGGGAGCTCAGGTACCGTTTTCTTCTATTAACTTTGGTACTGATACTTCTCCTGAAGGTAGAATGGTTATTAAGAATTTCTTATTATCGGTAGATGCTGGTCTTGGTAAAAATGAAACTCCAATATTTCCAATATCTATATTTAAGTTAAGAAAAGGTGTTAATTATGAAACTGATGATCCTAACTATGATTTATTTAAATTAGCATGTAAGGTATCTTCAAAGAGATTATTCCCTAACTTCTCATTTATGGATTCTTCGTTTAATAAGCCTTATTTTAAGGGAGATTATAATACTGAAGTTGGTTATATGGGATGTAGAACTAGGGTAATTGGTAATGTTGTAGATGAAGATAAGGCTGTTACTCCTGGTAGAGGTAATTTATCTTTTACTTCAATTAATTTACCTAGACTTGGTATTAAACATGGTATTGTTAGAAATGATGAGACTGATTTGGATGGCTTTTATAAGGAACTTGGAGAACTTATGGATTTGGTTAAAGATCAGTTACTTGAGAGATTTGAAATTCAATGTAATAAGAGACTTTATAATTTCCCATTTTTACTTGGTCAGGGTGTTTGGATTGATTCGGATAAACTTAAACCTAATGATAGGTTAAGAAAGGTATTGAAACATGGTACTTTATCTATTGGCTTTATTGGTCTTGCTGAATGTCTTAAGGCTTTGATAGGTAAACATCATGGTGAGAGTGATGATGCTCAAAAACTTGGACTTGAAATTATTGAGTTTATGAGAAAGAGATGCGATGAGTATTCTGCTGAATATCATTTAAACTTTACTTTACTTGCTACTCCTGCGGAAGGTTTATCTGGTAGATTTGTTAATATTGATAAGGCTATATATGGTAAGATTAAGGGTGTTACTGATAGAGAGTATTATACTAATTCTTTCCATGTTCCAGTATATTATAATATTTCAATAGTTAATAAGATTAAGAAGGAAGGTCCTTATCATAAATATACTAATGCTGGTCATATTAGTTATATTGAGTTAGATGGTGATACTACTAATAACTTAGAGGCTTTTGAAAAGATTATTAGATTAATGTATGAAAATGATATGGGTTATGCTGCTATTAATCATCCAGTAGATAGAGATCCTGTATGTGGTTATATTGGTGTTATTGGTGATGTTTGTCCTGGATGTGGTAGGAAGGCTTATGAAGGTGTTCCTATTGAAAAAGTAAATGAATTTAAAAATAGTTGTAATTGTTAGAAAGGAAGTAATTAAAATGAAAGAAGAAAAACAAGAAAAATTAGTTGGTGAGGGTGTAGGTTTTGATAGAATTAGAAGGATTACTGGTTATTTAGTTGGTACTGTAGATAGATTTAATAACGGTAAGAGAGCTGAAGAAAGAGATAGAGTAAAACATAGTACTGAAGGATTATTAGATAAAAAGGCTGCTTAGTGGAAATTAGACTTGCTTCGCCAGTATTACAATCTGATAGTATTGTAGATGGGGAAGGTATAAGAGCGGTATTATGGACCCAGGGTTGCTTACATAAGTGCCCTGGGTGTCATAATCCTCAAACGCATTCTTTTGATGATGGCTTTTTGGTAGATATCCGTGAAATAGAGGATCAAATAGATGAACTTGAAGGACAAGATGGTATTACTTTTTCTGGTGGGGATCCTTTATATCAGGTTGATGCTTGTTTAGAACTTGCTAAATATATTAAAGCTAAAAAAATGAATGTTTGGTGCTATACTGGTTTTACTTTTGAAGGTCTTATGGCTTTAGCTAAGGATAATCCTAAAATAATTGAATTTTTAAAAACTATTGATGTATTAATAGATGGTCCTTTTGTTCTTGAAAAGAAGAGTTATGATTGTATTTTTAGGGGATCTACTAATCAGAGAATTATTGATAGTAAGAATAGTGTTAAGAATAAAAAGGTTGTTTTAGTAGATAAGTATTATAATACTAATAATAAAAAGAAAAATACTAGGGATCGTATATATGTATGATTCTTTTTATTTTTATATTTTATAGTAGATTTTATTTGAGAAATCTGATAAAATAGATAAGTAGGATGTGAATGTATGTATTTAAAGGAGTTAAGAGCATATGGTTTTAAATCATTTGCTGATAAAACAAGAGTTGAGTTTTGTAAAAATGTTAATGGTATTGTTGGACCTAATGGTTCTGGTAAATCTAATATTGTAGATGCTGTTAGATGGGTATTAGGAGAACAATCTATGAAGTCTTTAAGAGGTGATTCTTCACTTGATGTTATTTTTTCTGGTAGTGAGAGTAGAAAACCTCTTAATAGTGCTTCGGTATCTTTGATATTTGATAATACAGATAAGACATTGCCTATTGATTTTGATGAGGTTGCTATTAAGAGAATGGCTTTTCGTACAGGTGAAAATGAGTATTATATTAATAATGAAAGGGTAAGACTTAAGGATATTATTGAGTTATTATCTGATTCTGGTACTGCTAAAGAGAGTTTTAATATTATTAGTCAGGGTAAGATTGATGAAATACTTTCTAATAAACCAGAAGATAGAAGGGTAATATTTGAAGAGGCTGCTGGAGTACTTAAGTATAAAAGAAGAAAAGAAGAAGCTTTAAGAAAACTTGATAGAACTAATCAAAATTTGAATCGTGTTAATGATATTATTTTAGAACTTGAAGGTAATGTAGTACCTTTAGAAGAGGCTTCAAAGAGGGCTATTAGATATAAAGATATTAAAGATAAATTATCTAATATAGAGGTTGCTTCTATTGCTAAAATGATTAGTGATTTGAATTTTGAATATAAAGAAGATAAAGAAAAGATTGAGTTATTAGAAGATGAAATTGCTAAGGTTAGTACTAATAATAGTAATTATGATATTGATATTCTTAAATATAAAGATAAACTTAGAAATATAAGGGAAGATATTTCTTCTAAACAGAGTACTTTAATTGATCTTACTAAGAATGAAGAGAAGATTACTTCTTCTATTAAATTATTACAAGAGAGAAATAAGTATAAGGAAGAGTCTTCTAAAATAGCTAATAATATTATTTCTTTGAAAGAAGATATTATTGATATTAATAATAATTTGAATAATTTTAATAGTGATATTTTAGTTATTAATAAGAAGATAGAGTTATTAAAAGGGGATATTGATAATATTAGTAGTAAGAGTAGTGATTTATTATTTAGGAAGAATAATTATAATAATATGATTATTAAGAATAATAGGGATATTGATAGTTTGAAATATAGAATTCAATATTTGGAAGATAGTATTAATAATAATTCATTGGTTCCTAAACAGATTAAAATGATATTAGATAATCCTAAATTTAATGGTATTCATAATGTTATTGCTTCACTTATTGATACTGATAATAAGTATAATACTGCTATTAGTACTGCTTTAGGGGGACAGGCTTCATATTTAGTAGTTGATACTCCTAATATTGCTAAAGAACTTATTAATTATCTTAAGAGTAATAATCTTGGTAGAGCGACTTTTTATCCGATATCTGTTATTAATGGCCGTTATATTGATAATGGTATTTTAGATAATATTAGATATGAGGATGGATATATTGGTATTGCTAGTGAACTTGTTAAGTATGATAATAGATATAGTAATATTATTTCTAATGTACTTGGTAATACTATTATAGTGGATAATATTGATACTGCTAATAGATTTAGTGCTCTTATTAATAAAAGATACAAAATTGTTACTTTAGATGGTCAAGTCGTTAATGTTGGTGGTTCTTTAACTGGTGGTAGTAAGGATAAGTTTAATAATTCTTTATCTATTAGATATGAACTTGATGAAAATAGAAAGAAATGTAATATTATTGAAGATAAGAATAAAGATATTGTTAAGGAACTTAGTGATATTGATAAAGAACTTAATGATATTAATAATAAGTTATATGAATATCAAAATAATAAGATTCAATATGAAACTAAGAAAGAAAATATTTATATAACTATTAATAAACTTAATAAGGATAAAGAAGAAAAAGAAAATGAACTTAGGGATTTGACTAATATTACTTCTAATAATAGTGAAGAAGATAATCTTATTAATGAACTTGCTAAAATTAGGGAGAATATTAGTAGTGTTAATAGTAGTCTTTCTTTATTAAAAGTGGATGAGGATAAGATTAATAATACTATTAATGAGCTTGAGGAAACTTCTAGAAGTAGTAATAGTTATATTGGTAAGAAGCAAAAGGAACTTAATAATTTGAATATTATTGTTAATAGAATTGATGTTAAGTTAGATAATTTGCTTAATGATTTGACTAATGATTATAATATGACTTATGAGTTTGCTATTAATAATTATAAATTAGATATGGATATAGATAGTGCTAATAAGGAGATTAGTAGGCTTAAGAATGATTTGCTTGCTATTGGAGATGTTAATTTGAATGCTCCTAGTGAATATGAAAGGGTTAAAGAGAGATATGATTTTTTGAAATCACAGAAAGAGGATTTAATTACTGCTGAAAATACTTTATATGATATTATTAAAGAGATGGATAGTATTATGAAGAATAAGCTTAGTACTACTTTTGAAGAGGTAAGACGTGAATTTAAGATTGTATATCGTGAGTTATTTAAGGGAGGAAGAGCAGAACTTTCTTTAACTGATCCGGACAATATATTGGAAACTGGGATTGATATTAAGGCGGAGCCTCCTGGAAAGAAACTTCAGAGTATTAGTTTGTTATCTGGTGGAGAGAAGACTTTTACGGCTATATCGTTATTATTTGCTATACTTAATGTTAGACCTGTACCTTTTTGCTTATTTGATGAGGTTGAGGCTGCTTTAGATGATGCTAATGTTGAGGCTTTTGGTAAATATTTAGATAAGTATAGAGATAACACACAATTTATTATTATTACTCATAAAAAGAAGACTATGGAATATGCTGATGTTTTATATGGTATTACAATGCAAGAGTCTGGGGTTAGTAAGATTGTATCTGTAAAATTAGAGGATATTAAGAAATAAAATTTGTTATTTTATTTCTTTTTGTTAAATTATATATTTATATAGATATTTGTTTTATTTTATGATAAAATGGTTATTGATGAGGTGTTATGTATGAATGATAAACAAAATAAACAGATTACTAGTAGGGATGTAGATTTTGCTAAATGGTATACTGATGTTGTTAGAGCTGCTAAACTTGCATGTTATTCTAATACTAAGGGGTGTATTGTTATTGAACCTAATGGTTATGCTATATGGGAAAATATGCAGAGTATTATAGATAAGAAGTTTAAGGAAACTGGTCATGTTAATGTGTCTATGCCAATGCTTATTCCTGAATCTCTTCTTAATAAAGAAGGGGAATTAGTAGAGGGATTTGCTCCTGAAGTTGCTTGGGTTACTTATGGTGGTAATAAGAAATTAGATGAGAGGCTATGTATTAGACCTACTTCTGAAACGGTATTTAGTGATTATTATGCTAATAATATTTCTTCTTATCGTGATTTACCTAAATTATATAATCAATGGTGTAGTGTATTAAGATGGGAGAAGGAAACTAGACCTTTTCTTAGAAGTCGTGAGTTTTTATGGCAAGAGGGTCATACTATTCATGAAACTCGTGAAGAAGCTGAAGCTGAAACTTTACAAATGTTAAATATTTATAATGATTTCTTTCATGATTATTTAGCTATTCCTAGTATTGTTGGTAGGAAGACGGAAAAGGAAAAGTTTGCTGGTGCTGAATATACTTATACAGTTGAAGCTCTTATGTATAATGGTATTACTTTGCAGTCCGCTACTAGTCATTTCTTTGGTCAGAAGTTTGCTCGTGCTTATGATATTAAATATACTTCTAGAGATAATAAGATTGATTATCCTTATCAGACTTCTTGGGGTTGTTCTACGAGAATGATAGGAGCTCTTATTATGGTACATTCTGATGATTATGGTCTTGTTTTACCTCCTAAAATTGCTCCTAAAAAGGTTGTTATTATACCTATTGGTAATGATTTGGAAGTATTATCTTTAGCTAATGATTATTTTGATAAGTTGAAACAAGAGGGTATTGAGGCTTATATTGATAATAGTGAAAAGAGTCCGGGATATAAATTTGCTGAAGCTGAAGTTCAAGGTATTCCAGTACGTATTGAAATTGGTAAGAGGGATTTAGAGAATAATATGGTTACTTTGGTTAGAAGGGATACTAGAGAAAAATTACAAGTATTTACAAATACTGATATTATTCATGATGTTAAATTACTTCTTCTTGATATTCAAAGGGATATGTATGATAGGGCTTTAAGAAGAAGAGAAGAGATGACTTATACTGCTACGGATATGGAAGAGTTTGCTAGTATTATGAATGCTCATCCTGGTTTTGTTAAAGCTATGTGGTGTGGTGATCCTAAATGTGAAGAAAAGATTAAGGAAATAAGAGGTACGAAATCTAGATGTATTCCTTTTAGTGATGAAAAAGTATCAGATAAATGTGTTGTTTGTGGTAAAGAGGCTAAGGATTTAGTTATTTGGGGAATGCAATATTAAGAATACCATAGTTTATACTATGGTATTTTTTGTGTCAAATTTTGTTATATAATAGTTAAAAACTTGACTTAATTGTTAACTATTGGTATTATTTATTTAGTATTAATTTTGAAGGGAAGTTTATTATGAAGAAATTAAGTATTATTGTTCCTTGTTTTAATGAGGAAGAGAGTATACCTTATTTTTATGATGAGGTTAAAAAGGTTACTAAGAATATGGATATTAAGTTGGAACTTATTTTTGTTGATGATGGAAGTAGGGATAAGACTTTAGAGGTTATTAAGAGTAAGACTGATGATAAGGAAGTTAAGTATATTTCTTTTTCAAGAAATTTTGGGAAAGAGGCCGCTATGTATGCTGGTCTTAGTATGGCTAGTGGTGATTATGTAACTATTATGGATGTTGATTTACAGGATCCACCTAGTTTATTACCTGAAATGGTTAGATTGATTGAAGAAGAAGGATATGATTGTGTTGCTACTAAGAGTACTAGTAGAAATGGTTATTCTTTCTTAAGAAAGACATTTACTAAATGGTTTTATGATATTATTGGTAAAATGTCTAAAACAGAGATGGTACCTGGTGCTAGAGATTATAGACTTATGACTAGACAAATGGTAGAGGCTGTTTTAAGTATGAAGGAATATAATCGTTATTCGAAAGGTTTATTTAGTTTTGTTGGATTTAAGACTAAATGGATTGAATTTGAAAATAAGGAAAGAGTAGCAGGTACTACTAAATGGAATTTTTGGAAGTTATTTTCTTATGCTTTAGATGGTATTGTAGGATTTAGTACGGCTCCTCTTACTATGGCTGCTTTTATTGGCGTTTTATTCTGCTTGATAGCTTTTATTATGATTATTGTTATTATTGTTAAAACACTTGCTTTTGGTGATCCTACTAGTGGATGGCCTAGTCTTGCTTGTATTATTTTTATGGTAAGTGGTATTCAGCTTTTATGTTTAGGTGTTATTGGTGAATATTTGGCAAAGATGTATTTAGAGGTTAAGCAAAGACCTATATATATTATTAAAGAAAGTAATGTTGATAAGAAATGAAAAAAATAAAAGAATTATATTATAAATATGAAGAGATTATCTCCTATTTAATAGTGGGTGGTTTAACTACGGTAGTTAGTTTGGCTACATATTATTTACTTGTATATACTATTCTTAATCCAAAAGAAGCAGTAGAACTACAAATTGCAAATATTATATCTTGGATTGCTTCGGTTACTTTTGCATATTTTACTAATAGGAAATATGTATTTAAGACCAAGGATAAAATATCTTTTAAAGAGGGGATTAATTTCTATTTATCTAGAGTAAGTACACTTCTTTTGGATATGCTAATGATGTATATATTTGTTAGTGTTTTGAAATTTGATGATAAGGTTATTAAACTTATTGTTCAGGTTATTGTTATAGTACTTAATTATGTATTAAGTAAGTTTATTGTTTTTAAAAAGAAATAGAGGTTTGGCATGAAAAAGAAAGATTATTATAATTATATGATTTTAACTGGTATTGTCTTTGTTATTTATATGATTTTAACTCATTTTACTAATGTATTTGGTTCAGATACTGATTGGATAAATCAACATACTATAATTCCTGATTATTTTAGGCAATTATTTTATAAGACAGGTAATTTGATTCCTAGTTTTTCTTTTAACTATGGTGGTGGACAAAATATATTTAATTTATCTTATTATGGTTTTTTGAGTCCAATTATTTTACCTTCTTATTTATTGCCTTTTGTTAGTATGAAGACTTATATGACAGTAGTTGATTTTATTATTGTAGTATCCTCAGGAATATTATTTTATAAGTGGATTTTATCTAATAAGTATGATAGAAATATTTCTCTTGTTACTTCTGTTATATTTGTTTTATCTGAATCACTTATATTTCAGATGCATAGACATGTTATGTTTGTTAATTATATGCCTTTTTTAATAATGGGACTTATGGGTGTAGATAAGTTATTTAATAATAATAAGAAGTCTTTACTTATTATATCGATATTTTTAATGATAATGACTAGTTATTATTATAGTGTTGGTGGTATTGTTGTTATTGGTATTTATTATTTATATAGGTATTTTAGTGATGATAGTAAACAGGGTATTAAATTATTTGCTAAGGATTTGGGTAAATTTATATTGTATATTTTAATACCTGTATTAATGGCGGGTGTATTACTTATTCCTACTATGAGTACTCTTTTAAGTGGTAGAGGTAGTAGTGAGAGTACAATAAAATTAGCATCTTTATTGATACCAAATTTTAATTTTCATAAGATTTTTTGTGGTAATTATACTATTGGTTTATCTATGTTAGGATTTATATCTTTGTTATATTTGTTTTATAGTAGAAAGAAAAACAATGTTATTTTAGGAATATTATTAAGTGTTGTTTTCTTTATTCCTATATTTATGTATATATTAAATGGTGGATTATATTTGAGGGCTAAGTGTTTTATTCCTTTTGTTCCTTTAATTGGGTATTTAATTGCTTTATTTATTAATGATATTATTAATAATAAGATTGATATTAAGAAATTTATTATTTATATTTTATTTGTTTGTATATTATTATATTATTTTAATCAAAAACAATATTGTTATTTATACTTAATATTTATTTGTTTAATTCTTATATTATATAATAAGTTTAAATATAAGAATATTATTTATATTTCTTTATGTTTACGTTCGTATTATTCGCCAAAAACAGCTTTGTAATCAGCCTGAAATTTTACAATACCCTGATCTGTTAATGGATGTTTTGTCATCTGCTCAATTACAGAGTAAGGAACTGTTGCAATATCAGCACCAGCTAAAGCACAATCTGTTACATGGATAGGATTTCTTACAGAAGCTGCTATGATTTCTGTATCGTATGCATAAATGTCAAAGATCTCAGCAATCTGTCTGATTAAATCAATTCCTGGCTGGCTGATATCATCTAATCTTCCGAGGAATGGAGAAACATATGTAGCACCTGCGTTAGCAGCAAGGATTGCCTGGTTTGCAGAGAAGATTAATGTAACATTTGTCTTAATCCCTTCTTTAGAAAGAACTTTTACAGCCTTTAAT
>OLRO01000463.1_pt1 | contig 31110 bp, 32 predicted proteins | sample 1673131 | NCBI WGS metagenome assembly OLRO01 (sample SAMEA3136757, study PRJEB25190) | human gut metagenome | biome: human gut; feature: human-associated habitat; material: faeces | place: Austria | collected 2013 | reverse complement strand
AAGGTACTGGCTCGCTTTGTAGATGATGGCAATACAGTCCTCGTCATCGAGCACAATCTAGATGTTATCAAGACCGCAGACCATATCATTGATTTGGGTCCTGAAGGCGGTGTCGGTGGAGGTACCATCGTAGCTACAGGGACTCCAGAAGAGGTAGCAGCTGTTCCAGAAAGCTACACAGGACAATATTTGAAAGAAAAATTGACATAAAGAAAAAGGCTCTTTGAGTCTTTTTTTGCTTTAGGCTGGTTTAAGTTGAGCTTGCTATTCTATGGTTAAGAACAAACATACAGGAGTCAGACTATGGTTAAAAAGCGTTTTTTTATAGGCTTTAATGGTATTCTTCTAGCCCTATTTCTAGATGTTTGTCTTTTGATTAGCATCCGTACAGTGGATCATCACGGCCATTTTCAATCAGCAACAGATAAATGGGAAACTTTGCTTTACGTTTTAGGAATTTATTTTACTTTTCTCCTTTTTGAGGTTATTTTTTATCTTATTCTGAAACACCGTAGAAGTAAACAAGTTTTAGAACAGGTCTTATAAAGACCTGTCTTTTTGTGTTCAGTGGTAGTGACATTTATGTCACTATTTTTTTGAAAAGGGAGAACTTATAATGACCTTATACCCAAATCCACTAGGTCTCCAAGACGACTAAATCTTTGTATAGTCCAAGTGGTCATTGCTGTATTTATTTTTGAAAAGAAAGGAGAAATAAGAATGCGAACTAAGGCATATGGTGAAGAGCTCACTACTGAAACGTTAGAAAATGTCACAGGGGGTGATTTTGTATCTAGACCTCAAACCTTACCTGAACGATTGGGTTGGAACAAATGGTGGTTGAAAAGAAGACCTCCTTATGGCGATTAGAAGTTACCATGAGCACCAGATATGGGAAAGAGGAGTATGGATAAACAGAAGAATAATCTTATTAGAAGTTTAAGCATTGTTATCGTGATTGTCTGGCTATTTATTGTGATCATAACTGCTACGCTAAGTTTCACCGAAGGCGTTGCTTTTATTGACCATTGTCTCGTCTGGTCAACACTTTCGCTAGCTTTTTCTTTGTTTGCGCTTAGGGTAGCGGGTAAGGACAAGGAGAAATGATTTTCTCTGTTGATTACTATAGTCTTAGGTTGAGTTTATTTGCTTAGCCTTTTCTTTTTATCTTTAATCCTATGGAATAGTGACATCTATGTCACTATTTTTTATTTCGTTAAGCTCTTATAATGAAGTCATAGCTTGGACTTAGTGGCTAAAGTATTAATTTAAATAGAAAAGGAGAGGAACATGGTAATTAGTGTCATGGTACCATTGCTTTTGTTAATTGGTAAAAAGTAAGATGTAACACAGTAAACAAATAAGGAGAATACATGAAGAAAATACAATTTATTTTGATGGCGAGTTTTGTTTTAGGTACTTGCCAGTTGGCGGTGCTTAGTGGAGCAGCGGATGAGTTAGATGTTAAGGAATCTACAGTCGAATTATCCAATAATTCTGTTGAGAATGGTGAAGTAGAGAATGTGGAAGTTTCTTCTGAAACAGCTTCTCAACAGATAGCTGAGAAAGTTGAATCTATTAGTGAGACAAAGGAAAATTCGCTTCCTCAATCATCACAGACAGGAGTGGCTGAGACAGAAGTGAGGTCCGAAGAGGTTTCGGTTGAAACTTATGAAAAGAATCTTGAAAACCTGAAGCCAGTCTCTTATAGTGATGTCACAAATATGTTGACTGAAGATGGCGGGGACCATATCCTTTATGTTGGCCGGCCAACCTGCTACTATTGTCGTCAAAATTCTCCAGTTTTGAAGGATTTCAATACCCTGATTGATGGTCAGCTTCTTTATTACAATACAGATTCAGATCAGTTGGACCGTGAGTCTCGTAAAATACTATTTGATAAGCTAGGAATTCCAGGGACTCCAAGTGTCATTCGTCTCAAAAATGGTCAATTGGTTTCTGGCTATCTTGGCAGTGCTCCAGATGCCCAAGCTATTTATCAGGCTGTTTTCAAGGAAGAAACTGAGAAAACGGAGACACCAGAGGGAACAGAGGTAGTAGAGAAGGCGGAAAATCCCTTACCTGAATCCCCCTCTGAAGATACTATCAAGGATAGTGATAAGGATGTAATTAATCATACTGAAGTGTCTGTTACTAGCCTAATGTCTCAAATTAAGCAAGTTTTTAGGAATCTAACAGATCTGCTTATAAGTCTTTTAGGGAAATTTATCTAACAGACTATTTTCTAAGTTGGAGAATAAAAGAATTTATCAAATATGATTTCTTCTTTGCTTGTCTTGTTTGTGAAGAATACCTTAACGGCCTTTGTAACGGCTTATTTTGGAGTAACAGGAATGACTTTCTTCACGCTCTATTTGGCTAGTTTAGGGGATACCATGACTAAGCTGATGACTTATGTGCCATTTAGTTTTATGCGAGCAGTCTTTACTAGTGGTCAAGAGTTCTTTAATCTTCGCGAAGCCTTTGTTTTGTTTGTTTGGACTTTGGTTTTGCTCCTTTTTATGCCAACTATCTACGAAAAGCGAGCCTTTGTGTAATGCTAATAAAGTCAGAGTTTGATCTGGCTTTTTCTTTATGACCTCAAAAAAACAATCTAAAATGTCAATTTAATCCTTTAAAATCTGAAAATTTGGTATAATTAACCTAAAATACCAAAGGAGTAATTCATAATGCAACGTAGACTTGAACGATTTGATGCCAAACTTGCCCAATCAGGCCTTGATGCCTTGTTGGTGACAGGACAAAACAATATTTATTATTTAACAGATTTCTGGGGGACAAATGCGACTGTCTTCATTACTAAGAATCGTCGCCTCTTCTTAACCGATTCACGTTATACCCTCATTGCCAAACAATCCGTGCATGGCTTTGATATTATCGAAAGTAAGGACCCACTTAAGGATATTGTTAAAATTATCGAGGCTGATAAACTGGAAACAATCGGATTTGATAATCAGGTATCATTTGCTTACTATCAAGGTCTTCAAGCGATTTTTGAAGGCTACACTTTGTCACCACAAAGCAATTTCATGGAAGAGTTGCGTATGATCAAGGACGAAAAAGAATTGGCAACTATCCGTAAGGCTTGTTCTATCTCAGACCGTGCCTTTACAGATGTACTTGATTTTATTAAACCAGGTCAAACAACAGAACTACAAGTGGCAAACTTCCTAGATTTCCGTATGCGTGAGTACGGAGCTTCAGGGGTTTCCTTTGAGTCTATCATTGCTTCAGGTTACCGTTCTGCTATGCCTCATGGGGTTGCTTCAGAAAAGGTTATCCAATCTGGTGAAACCTTAACGATGGACTTTGGTTGCTACTACAACCACTACGTTAGCGATATGACTCGTACTATCCATATTGGTGACACCACTGATGAGGAGCGTGAAATTTATGATATCGTTCTACGTTCTAACCAGGCCTTGATTGACGCAGCTAAGGCTGGTATGACACGTCGTGACTATGATAAGGTTGCGCGTGATGTTATTGTCGAAGCGGGGTACGGTGACTACTTTACACATGGTATTGGACATGGTATCGGTCTTGACATTCACGAGATTCCTTACTTTGGTAACTCTGATGAGACTATCGAAGCTGGTATGGTCTTGACGGACGAGCCAGGTGTTTATTTGGCTGATAAATACGGTGTTCGTATCGAAGATGACATCATTATCACAGAAAATGGTTGTGAATTGATTACCCTTGCGCCTAAGGAATTGATTGTTCTCTAAGATTTGGAGGAATACTTTATGCCAAACCGTTTATCTTGGCAAGATTATTTTATGGCTAATGCAGAGCTGATTTCTAAGCGTTCTACGTGTGACCGTGCCTTTGTTGGAGCTGTTTTAGTCAAGGACAAGCGTATTATCGCTACAGGTTATAATGGCGGGGTTTCTGAGACTGATAACTGTAACGAAGTAGGCCACTATATGGAAGATGGTCATTGTATTCGTACGGTACACGCAGAGATGAATGCCCTTATTCAATGTGCCAAAGAGGGGATTTCTACCAAAAATACAGAGATTTATGTGACTCATTTTCCTTGTATCAACTGTACCAAAGCCCTCTTGCAAGCTGGTATCGTAAAGATTACTTACAAGGCCAATTATAGACCGCACCCATTTGCGATTGAGTTGATGGAACAAAAGGGTGTTTCTTATTTGCAACATGATGTTCCAGAGGTTCACTTAGGAATGGATGACTAGTTTGTTCTTTGAAAAAAGCCTGAGGATTGGGCTTGAATCTATAAAACATTTGAGCCATGCTATCATTTATGGTAAAATAAACTGATAATAATTTTTTACAAAGAGGTATTTAATAATGATTGAAGCAAGTAAACTCCGTGCGGGTATGACTTTCGTAACTAACGATGGCAAATTGATCAAAGTTCTTGAAGCTAGCCACCACAAACCTGGTAAAGGTAACACAATCATGCGTATGAAATTGCGTGATGTTCGTTCAGGTTCAACTTTTGATACTAGCTATCGTCCAGAAGAAAAATTTGAACAAGCAATCATCGAAACAGTACCAGCACAATACTTGTACCAAATGGATGATACTGCATACTTCATGAACACTGAAACATATGACCAATATGAAATCCCAGTAGCCAACGTTCAAGAAGAATTGAAATTTATCCTTGAAAACTCAGACGTAAAAATCCAATTCTACGGAACAGAAGTTATTGGTGTTCAAGTGCCAACAACTGTTGAATTGACTGTTACTGAAACACAACCATCAATCAAAGGTGCAACAGTTACAGGTTCAGGTAAACCTGCAACACTTGAAACTGGTCTTGTGGTTAACGTTCCAGACTTTATCGAAGCTGGTCAAAAATTGGTTATCAACACAGCTGAAGGTACTTACGTATCACGTGCCTAAGCCCGACTAAGTCTTTCAAACCACTGGTTTGAAGGCTTTATTTTCCAAACTAACGGAAAGGAAACATGCGATGACTACAGAAAATATCGGTGAAATTGTAATTGCCCCTCGCGTGCTCGAAGTGATTACAGGTATCGCTGCAACTAAAGTGGAAGGTGTTTACGCCCTTCAAAATAAAAATGTTACGGATAGTCTCAGCAAAACAAGCTTGGGACGTGGTGTTTACCTCCGAACAGAAGAAGATGGTACTGTAAATGCTGATATCTACGTCTCACTTCAGTATGGGGTTAACGTACCAGCGGTTTCAATTGAAATTCAAAAGGCTGTTAAAGCAGCTGTCTATGATATGGCAGAAGTGGCAATTTCAGAAGTCAATGTTCACGTTGAATCTATTGTTACTGAAAAGTCACAAAAACCAGACTTGGCTGAATTGTTTAACGAGGATTTTTTGAATGACTAATATCTTTAAAGATTCACGTCGTGACCTTCGTGAGCGTGCTTTTCAAACGCTTTTTGCCCTTGAATTTGGTGGTGAAGCTCTGGAACAAGCACATTTCGCTTACACTTATGACAAGCCAATTGACGAAGAAACTGAAGTTGATGTACCAGCCTTTCTCCTTAGCCTAGTAACAGGTGTCCGTGAAGAGTTGGCCCAACTTGATAGTCAAATTGAAGAAAAGTTGAAAGAGGGTTGGAGCCTCTCACGTTTGATTGTGACAGATCGTACTCTCCTTCGTTTGGGACTTTATGAAATCACGTCATTTGAAGAAACACCAGGACGTGTAGCTATTAACGAAATCATTGAAATCGCTAAAAAATATTCTGATGAAACATCTGCTAAGTTCATTAATGGTGTACTTAGTCAGTTTGTGACAGATGAAGCATAAGCAAAAGAAGTTGAGCGTTGTTTCAACTTCTTTTTTTCTACAAATGTAACAAGAAAAAAGTCGCAAGCGGAGATTTCTTGCGACTTTCATTTATATACTGCCACCAGCAATCAGACTCACTGGAAGTACATAATCACGATTAACTGTTTTGCCTTTAATTTTCTTGAGAAGAATTTCGACACAAAGCTTAGCAATTTCATCCAAAGGTTGTTGGATAGTTGCTAACTCTGGGTAGAAGTGACGGATAAAGGCGGTACCGTCATAACCGATGATTTTTAGGTCATCTGGGATAGAAAGTCCCAATTGTCTAGCTATCTTCATAACCAAGATAGCTGTTAAATCGTCCGAAACAAAGATGCCATCTGGTTTTTCACGAGAGATAATAGATTTGATTTCTAATTCTCGTCGCATGAGAGACAAATCGTTTGGAACAGGACAAATAATACCTTTCTTGTCCAATTCATAATTAAAACCTAGTTGACGAAGTCCTGTTGGAGAATCCGAATTATCATAGCCTGTAATCATGACAATGCGTTGACAGCCAGCCTTGACCATAGCTCTTGCGGCTAACTTGCCACCTTCAAAGTTGTCAGACGAAACAATAGGAATCTTTGGAGCGAGATTACGGTCGAAGGCAACGATGGGAGCTTCAACCTTCTCATAATCCTCAATACCAAGATTGTGACTAGACGAGATGATGCCGTCACATTGGTTGGCGGCAAGCATCTCCAAATAGTCTCTCTCCTTGTTAGGATCATGCTCACTATTACAAATAATGGTTTTATAGCCTTGCTTAAAGAGTTCATCCTCAAGACGTTCAATAAGTTCGGCATAAAATACATTGGAAATATTTGGGAAAATCAAGCCAACGAGTTTGGCCGACTTTCCTTGAAGACCTCGAGCTAAATTATTTGGTTTATAGTTGAGTTCTTGCATAGCAGCGTGAACTTTGTCAATGGTCTTCTGTGAGAGGTAGCCCTTTTTGTTTATGACGCGAGAAACTGTGGTTGGGCTCACACCAGCCAGTTCGGCAACGTCAGTAAGCTTTGCGACCATAAATCACCTTAGTATTTCAAGTCGAAGTAGTGCCCAGAAACGTTTCCTGATGTTACTTTGATACCAGTTTGTTCTGCACTTGGGAAGACGCGGCTAGTGAAGACTTTTTCACCTTTGTTGAAGAAAATTTCAACGATTGAATTATCTACAAAGATGTTTGCTGTTGCAGCTTGACCGGCATCAAGTGTACATTCACGACTTGTTCCAAAGTCAGTAGCATATTGTTCACCAGCTTTAGAACGGTCAAGGATAACTTTTCCGTTTTCAGTATCAACTGTAAGTGACAAGCCATTTCCTTCTTGGTCTGCGAAGAGGACAAGTTCTGTTTGAGTGTTAGCTTCAAAGTTAAGTTCAAGCTCGTAAGTGTTAGTTGTTGACGTTTTTCCAGAGAAATCTTCTTGGCTAGCACGTAAGCTTGTAATGGCTTCAACTGGATATTGGTAGAGTTTGCCATCTTTAATAGACAATTCTTTAACCAAGCTCATAGCCCCTTGGTAGTCGTATTTGTCAGTTGGATAGTCCACATCTGGAAGACCGATCCAGCTGACAATAAGGGCACGACCATCTGGAGTATTAAAGCCTTGAGTTGCATATGCTTCAAATCCGTAGTCCAAGTTGATAATTGGTGTGCCATCAACGAGGGCAGGTTTTTCTGTGTCGAAATCTTGGAAAATCTTATAAGTGTTAGGGTAGATGTTACCGTAGTCAAGTTCAGCTTTATCGAGACCTTGTGGGCTATAAAGAAGAACAGGTTTGCCATCTACAAAGACAAGGTTAGGACACTCAATCATGTACTCTGACCCAGTGCCACCAAAGTCAAGATTACCAACCTCAACCCAGTTTTCGACATCATTGTCTACTGCCTTGTAAAGTTTGATATAACCTTGTTTATCGTGGTTTTGAGCACCTACGATAGCGTAGAATTGTCCCTTGTAATCGAAGATTTGAGGGTCACGGAAGTGCCCAGTAGCGTCAGCAGGTTGTTTGATAAGAACCTTGTCGAATTTTTCGATTTTGCCGTCTTTATCCATCCAAGCGCCGATTTGACGTGGGTCACGAATCCAGTTTTCATCACGAACGTTCCCAGTATAGAAGATAAAGAGTTTATCACCGATTTGATAAGCAGAACCTGAGTAGGCACCGTGGCTATCATTTTCATGGTCTGGCAAGAGTTTGACACCAGTTTCTGTAAAGTGAACCAAATCTTCAGTTTCAGTATGCACCCATTGTTTCAAACCATGAGCAGCTCCAAATGGCCAACTTTGGTAGAAAAGTTGGAACTTACCATTAAAGTAAGAAAAACCGTTTGGATCATTAAGAAGCCCTGTTTCTGGTTCGATATGGTAACTTGCACGCCAAGGTGATTTAGCGACATTTTCTCTAATCTTTGTTTTTTCTTCGTCTGTCCAATCTGCGTATGGACGGTAACGAACTTCTGTTGGTAGATTCATATTTAGTAATCTCCTAATCTATTTGTTAATAATATAGTAAACGTTTTACCTATAAAAATCAACGATTTATAACAAAAAATAAAAAAATATGCTAAACGGTTGACATATGGCAGAAAGATGCTAAAATAGTTATCGTAAAGAAAAGCTAAACGCTTTCATACCAAATTTTATTAAGGAGAATTTTGCAAATGGATAACAAACAAATTGCAAAAGAAGTCATCGATGCCCTCGGTGGACGTGAAAACGTCAACAGTGTTGCTCACTGTGCGACACGTCTACGTGTGATGGTTAAAGATGAAAACAAAATCAATAAAGAAAAGGCTGAGAACATTGAAAAAGTTCAAGGTGCTTTCTTTAACTCAGGTCAATACCAAATGATTTTTGGTACAGGTACTGTTAACAAGATTTACGACGAAGTCGTTGCTCAAGGTCTTCCAACAGCATCTAAAGACGAACAAAAAGCAGAAGCTGCTAAACAAGGTAACTGGTTCCAACGTGCTATCCGTTCATTCGGTGACGTTTTCGTTCCATTGCTTCCAGCAATCGTAGCGACTGGTCTTTTCATGGGTATCCGTGGAGCAATCAATAACGATACAGTTCTTGGTTTGTTCGGTACAACATCAAAAGCTTTTGCTGCTACTGATTTCTATACTTACACAGTTGTATTGACAGATACAGCCTTCGCCTTCTTCCCAGCCTTGATTTGTTGGTCAGCCTTTAACGTATTTGGTGGTTCACCACTTCTTGGTTTGGTTCTTGGTTTGATGATGGTTAACAACGCCCTTCCTAACGCTTGGGATGTTGCATCAGGTGCTGCTAAACCAATTTACTTCTTTGATTTTATTCCAGTAGTAGGTTACCAAAACTCAGTGCTTCCAGCCTTCTTCGTAGGTTTGCTTGGTGCTAAGTTCGAGCAATGGGTTCGTAAATGGGTTCCAGACGTTCTTGACCTTCTCTTGCGTCCACTTATCGTCTTCGCAGTAATGTCAGCTTTGGCCCTCTTTATCATTGGTCCTGTCTTCCATACTGTTGAAAGCTATGTTCTTGCTGCTACAGAATGGATTCTTAACTTGCCATTTGGTCTTGCTGGTCTTGTTCTTGGTGGAGTTCACCAAGTTATCGTCGTTACAGGGGTTCACCACGTCTTTAACTTGCTTGAAGCTAACCTCATTGCTAATACTGGTAAAGACCCACTTAACGCTATCATCACAGCTGCTATGACTGCCCAAGCTGGTGCGACACTTGCAGTGGGTGTTAAAACTAAAGATGCTAAATTGAAAGCACTTGCTTTCCCTGCAACTCTTTCAGCGGTACTTGGTATCACTGAACCAGCTATCTTCGGGGTTAACCTTCGTTTCGGTAAACCATTTATCATGGGTCTTATCGCTGGTGCTGCTGGTGGTTGGTTGGCCTCAATCCTTAACCTCGCTGGTACAGGATTTGGTGTAACAATCGTTCCTGGTACTCTTCTTTACCTTAACGGTCAAGTGCTTAAGTATGTGATCATGGTACTTGTAACACTTGCTCTTGGTTTTGCTCTTACTTGGATCTTCGGTTACAAAGAGGAAGAAGTTGAAGCTCAAAAAGAAGTTGTTGCTGAAGATATTGCATCTGCAGAATCAGCTCCAGTTGCATTGCAAGCCGAAACAATCGCTGCACCACTTAAAGGTGAAGTTGTATCTTTGGAAAATGTTAATGACCCAGTCTTCTCATCAGGAGCTATGGGTAAAGGTGCCGCTATTAAACCTTCAGGAAACCAAGTAGTCGCACCATTTGATGGTGAAGTGCAAATCGCCTTCCCAACAGGTCACGCTTACGGTCTTAAATCTGATAAAGGTGCTGAAGTGCTTATCCACATCGGTATCGACACTGTCTCACTTGACGGTAAAGGATTTGATGCTAAAGTTCAAGCAAATCAACGTATTAAAAAAGGTGATGTCTTGGCTACCTTCGATAGCTCAGTAATCACTGAAGCAGGTCTTGACGATACAACTATGGTTATCGTTACAAACACTGCAGACTTCGAAGATGTTTCATCAGTAGCGACTGGTTCAGTTGCTGAAGGTGCAGACTTCATCGCAGTTAAATAATAAGCTAGAAAAGTCGAAGCCAATTCGGCTTTTTTAGTTAAATGGCTCATAAAGAAAAGTATGAAGCAGAGTAGTCTGTACCTCCTTAAACAAGGTCTCATTTAGATTGTCTTTTGCCTAGCTTTTATTTATAATAGTATAAATAGTTATTATTGATCATAAAAGGAGATAGCTTTACCTATGGCTAAACTTTACGGAAGCTTGGAAGCTGGTGGTACAAAATTTGTTTGTGCTGTTGGCGATGAGAAATTCCAAGTCGTTGAAAAAACTCAATTCCCAACAACTACACCTTACGAAACAATTGACCGTACTATTGAATTTTTCAAACGTTATGAAGATCAATTGGCTGGAATTGCAATTGGTTCATTTGGACCAATTGATGTTGATCCAAACTCTGAAACATATGGTTTTGTGACTTCAACACCAAAACCACATTGGTCAAATGTCGACCTTCTTGGTTTGATTGCTAAAGAGTTTAATATTCCTTTCTACTTTACGACTGATGTTAACTCATCTGCTTATGGTGAGACACTTGTTCGTAAAGGTGTTAAGAGCCTTGTTTACTACACTATCGGAACAGGTATCGGAGCTGGAGCTATTCAAAATGGTGAATTCATTGGTGGTATGGGTCACACTGAAGCTGGTCACGTATATGTACCTCTTCACCCAAATGATGTTTCCAATGAATTTAACGGAACTTGTCCATTCCACCGTGGATGTTTGGAAGGTTTGGCTGCTGGACCATCGCTTGAAGCCCGTACAGGTATTCGTGGTGAATTGATTGATCAGCATTCTGAAGTTTGGGATGTTCAAGCTTACTACATTGCTCAAGCGGCTGTCCAAGCAACAGTACTTTACCGTCCTGAAGTTATCGTCTTTGGCGGTGGTGTTATGGGGCAAGAACACATGCTTCGTCGTGTTCGTGAAAAATTCACAGTTCTTTTGAATGGTTACCTTCCGGTGCCAGATGTAAATGAGTATATTGTGACACCTGCTGTTTCAGGTAATGGTTCTGCAACACTTGGTAACTTCGCACTTGCTAAGGACGTAGCCGACAAGCATGCAAACAAATAAACAAAATATGTAAAATCGCTTTAAGAGATAATCTTAAGGCGTTTTGCTCTATACAGGAGGAAGTAATGGAACCTTTATTTTTAGATTCACCAATGCATGAGAAAATCTGGGGAGGTAATCGCCTCAAGACAGAGTTTGGTTACGATATTCCCAGTGAACACACTGGTGAATACTGGGCAATTTCTGCCCATCCTAATGGTGTATCCTATGTCAAAAATGGAAAATATGCTGGTTTCCACCTGGCAGAGCTTTACAAGGATAAACCAGAACTTTTTGGGACCCCCAAGACTAGTGTTTTTCCTTTGTTGACCAAGATTTTGGATGCTAATGACTGGCTCTCAGTGCAGGTACACCCTGATGATGCCTATGGGCTAGAGCACGAAGGTGAGCTAGGAAAGACAGAATGTTGGTATATTATTGATGCTGAAGAGGGTGCAGAAATTATTTATGGTCACAAGGCTAAGACAAAGGAAGAGCTGGCATCCTTGATTGAAGCAGGTGATTGGGATGGACTTTTGTCGAAAACTCCTGTTAAGAAAGGTGACTTTTTCTTTGTACCAAGTGGTACCATGCATGCTATTGGTCCAGGTATCCTTATCTTAGAGACTCAACAATCTAGCGATACCACTTATCGTGTATATGATTTTGATCGTAGGGATGATCAGGGCAATAAACGTGAACTTCATATTCAACAGTCTCTTGATGTCTTGAATCTAGGGAATCCAGAAAATAGTGTCCCAGCAACTGTTAAGACCTTGCAATTAGAGTCGACTTGTTTGACATCAAACTCCTTTTTCACTGTGTATAAATGGAAACTCAGTGGCTTGGTTGACTTCAAGCAATCAGCTCCCTATTTGCTTTGTTCCGTACTTTCTGGCAATGGGACCATGACTATCGATTCACGCATTTATTGTCTAAAGAAAGGTGATCACTTCATTCTTCCAAATGATGTGACAGATTGGGAAATTGATGGACAATTGGAGATGATTGTCAGTCACCCTAACGAGGCTTAAGTATGAGTAATGAAAAAGTTTTAGCTGCACTATTTGAGCGTATTGAAATCGGCAAATCCTATTATTTTGAGGGAGCTTACTATCGTCTGAAAGATTATGGAGATCACATTTATGGCTTACAACGGGCAATTCCTGGTATGTGTGGTGAAAAAACAGCTTCCCCTAGCATCAAATTTTACTGGAAAAATGGTGTCTTGGACTATCAATTCTACGTTGATTTTGAAGCTAGTCCTATGATAATGAAGGCCTATAGTAGCACCGACCATGCCTTCTTTGAGCAGGCTTTTGAAAATCTTTTGCATGATTTTGAGGATATCCTAGAGAGCCAAGAGAACTCTAAGAAGTAGTTTTAAAGCATTATTGTCGATATTTTCAGTGAATCTAATAAAAAAGTTTTAGTTTATTTGCGAATCCATTGTGAAAGCCCTTAAACTAGGGCTTTTTTCTTTGTCAATCCTTGAGTGATTTCTTGTTTAAAGGGGGCTTTTGTGGTAAAATATGGAGATAAAGACTGTCGAAAGGAAAAAAGATGGCAAATATATTACGCAAAATCATTGAAAATGATAAAGGCGAAATTAAGAAACTAGAAAAAACTGCCAAGAAAGTCGAGAGCTATGCTGATGCAATGGCGGCTCTTTCAGATGAAGAACTTCAGGCAAAAACAGAAGAATTTAAAAAACGATATCAAAACGGAGAAAGCCTAGACCAACTCTTGCCAGAGGCATTTGCAGTTGTTCGTGAAGGGGCAAAACGTGTCCTTGGACTTTTCCCATATCGTGTGCAAATCATGGGTGGTATCGTTCTTCACCATGGTGACGTCCCAGAGATGCGTACAGGGGAAGGGAAAACCCTGACTGCGACAATGCCTGTTTACCTAAATGCTATTTCAGGTGAAGGTGTACACGTTATCACCGTTAACGAATACCTTTCAGAGCGTGATGCGACTGAAATGGGTGAGCTTTATAGTTGGCTTGGTTTGTCAGTAGGGATTAACCTTTCAGCCAAATCACCAGCTGAAAAACGTGAAGCTTATAACTGTGACATCACTTACTCAACCAACTCAGAGGTAGGTTTCGACTATCTTCGTGATAACATGGTTGTTCGTAAGGAAAACATGGTACAACGTCCATTGAACTATGCCTTGGTCGATGAGGTTGACTCGGTTCTTATCGATGAAGCTCGTACACCATTGATTGTATCAGGTCCTGTAAGTTCAGAAACTAACCAGTTGTATCATCGTGCAGATGCCTTTGTTAAGACCTTGACAGAGGATGATTATGCCATTGATATTCCAACAAAAACGATTGGTTTGAATGACTCAGGTATTGACAAGGCTGAAGAATTCTTCAACTTGGACAACTTGTATGATATTGACAACGTTGCCTTGACTCACTATATTGACAATGCCCTTCGTGCCAACTACATCATGTTGCATGATATTGACTATGTGGTCAGTCCTGAGCAAGAAATTCTTATCGTTGACCAATTTACAGGTCGTACCATGGAAGGACGTCGTTTCTCAGATGGGCTCCACCAAGCCATTGAGGCAAAAGAAGGTGTGCCAGTTCAAGAAGAAACGAAGACATCTGCCTCAATCACTTACCAAAATATGTTCCGTATGTACAAGAAATTGTCAGGGATGACTGGTACTGGTAAGACTGAGGAAGATGAATTCCGTGAAATCTATAACATGCGAATCATTCCGATTCCAACTAACCGTCCAATTCAACGTATTGACCACGACGACCTTCTTTACCCAACCTTGGATGCTAAATTCCGCGCTGTGGTACAAGATGTTAAACGTCGTTATGAAAAGGGACAGCCAGTCCTTGTTGGTACGGTTGCCGTTGAAACATCTGACTTGATTTCTAAGATGTTGGTTGAAGCAGGTATTCCTCATGAAGTGCTTAATGCCAAGAACCACGAAAAAGAAGCGCATATTATCATGAATGCGGGTCAACGTGGTGCCGTTACGATTGCGACCAACATGGCCGGTCGTGGTACCGACATCAAACTTGGTGAAGGTGTTCTTGACCTTGGTGGACTCTGTGTCATTGGTACAGAGCGTCACGAAAGCCGTCGTATCGATAACCAGTTGCGTGGTCGTGCGGGACGTCAAGGGGACCCAGGGGAATCTCAATTCTACCTTTCACTTGAAGACGAATTGATGCGTCGTTTCGGTTCTGATCGTATCAAACAAGTCTTGGAACGTTTGAATGCTGATGATGAAGATATTGTTATCAAATCACGTATGTTGACACGCCAAGTGGAAGCGGCTCAAAAACGTGTCGAAGGAAATAACTACGATACTCGTAAACAAGTCCTTCAGTACGATGATGTTATGCGTGAACAACGTGAAATCATCTACGCTGAGCGTTATGATGTTATCACAGCGGAACGTGACCTTGAACCTGAGATTAAGGCTATGATTAAGCGTACGATTAACCGTACAGTAGATGGTCACAGCCGCAATGATCAAGAGGAAGCTCTTAAAGGTATTTTGAACTTTGCTCGTCAGGCCTTGGTTCCTGAGAATGCCATCTCACTTGAAGATTTACGAGAAGTGGGAGAGGTAACGAAACGTAGTGTTAATTATGACGCTATTAAAGTTTACTTGAATGAGTTAGCAGATGATGTTTATGATCGTCAAATCAAGAAATTGCGTTCAGAGGAAGCTATCCGTGAATTCCAAAAAGTCTTGATTTTGATGGTTGTTGACAACAAGTGGACGGATCACATCGATGCCCTTGATCAATTACGTAATGCCGTTGGTTTGCGTGGTTATGCCCAAAACAACCCAATCGTTGAGTATCAATCTGAAGGGTTCAAGATGTTCCAAGATATGATTGGGGCAATTGAATATGATGTGACACGTACAATGATGAAAGCACAAATTCATGAACAATCTCGTGAAAATGTGAATGAACGTGTTTCAACAACAGCAACAGGCAATATCCAGGCTCACCAAGCAGATGCTAATGGTCAAGAAATTGACTTTAGTAAGGTTGGTCGTAATGACTTCTGTCCATGTGGCTCTGGTAAGAAATTTAAAAATTGTCACGGTCGTAAACAATTTTAGGAAAAAAGAAATAGGTAATTATTATGGTTTTTAAAGCAGTAAGTGAAAAAATTGATTTTGATGCAGTTAAAGAATCAACTACATTGACAGGTGAAGCCCTTGCCAAGAAACAAGCTCGTGATAAAGAGCTTGAAGCAATCATCAAGGGTGAAGATGACCGTACACTTTTGGTTATTGGTCCATGTTCATCTGATAATGAGGATGCAGTTCTTGATTATGCTCACCGTTTGGCTAAACTTCAAGAAGAAGTGAAAGATAAAGTCTTTATGGTTATGCGTGTTTATACAGCTAAACCTCGTACAAATGGTGATGGTTATAAAGGACTTGTCCACCAACCTGATGCTGAAGGTAAACCAAACCTAATCAATGGTATCAAGGCTGTGCGTAATCTTCACTACCGTGTTATCACTGAAACTGGTATCACAACTGCTGATGAAATGCTTTACCCAGAAAACCTTCCTTTGGTAGATGACCTTGTGTCATATATTGCCATCGGTGCACGTTCTGTAGAAGACCAACAACACCGTTTTGTTGCATCAGGTATTGATGTTCCAACTGGTATGAAGAACCCAACATCAGGGAACCTTAACGTTATGTTTAATGGTATCTACGCTGCACAAAACAAACAAAACTTCCTCTTTAACGGTGAAGAAGTTGAAACTCCAGGGAACCCATTGGCACACGTTATTCTTCGTGGTTCAACGAATGAATATGGTAAAAACGTGCCTAACTTCTACTATGATGATGTGCTTGAAACAATCGAACACTATGAACAAATGGGCCTTGAGAATCCATTCATCGTTATTGATACAAACCATGATAACTCAGGTAAACGTTACTTGGAACAAATCCGTATCGTTCGTCAAACCTTGATTAACCGTGATTGGAATGAAAAAATCAACAAAGTTGCACGTGGTTTCATGATTGAATCTTACCTTGAAGATGGCCGTCAAGATGCGCCAGATGTCTATGGTAAATCAATCACTGACCCATGTCTTGGTTGGGATAAGACAGAAGAATTGATTCGTGAAATCCACGATACTTTGTCAAAATAATAAGGTAACAGAAACCATATATGGGGAGTGAACCGTTTGGATGACCAAGCGGTTCGCTCTCTTTTCACAAAGAGAGGGAAATAGATGGGAATTCATCAAAATAGTCCGCTGATTGATGTAGCGGAAGTAAGGAAATTGCATGCTCTTACGGGAGATGCACTAGTAACTAAACAGGCTAATGATGAGGCTTTGGCAAAAATTATCAAGGGTGAGGACAAACGTATTCTCTTGGTTATTGGTCCATGTTCATCTGATAATGAAGAAGCCGTTCTTGACTATGCTCACCGTTTGGCCAAACTTCAGGAAGATGTGAAAGATAAAATCTTTATTGTTATGCGTGTTTATACAGCTAAACCACGTACTAATGGAGATGGTTATAAGGGGCTTATCCACCAACCAGATGCAGAGGGTGATGTAGACCTTCTTGCTGGGGTTAAGGCGGTTCGCCACCTTCAGTCACGTATTATTACTGAAACAGGCCTTCCAATCGCTGACGAGATGCTTTATCCGTCAAATCTTTCCTTCTTTGATGACCTACTTAGCTACCACGCTGTTGGAGCACGTTCGGTTGAGGACCAAGAACACCGCTTTGTAGCTTCAGGTATTGATGTGCCAATTGGCTTGAAGAACCCAACGTCAGGAAATTTGAATGTCATGTTTAATGGTATCTATGCTGCGCAGAACCAACAGCATTTCCTTTACAATGGTGCTGAAGTTAAAACAGATGGTAACCCACTCGCTCACGCTATCCTGCGTGGTGCCAACAATGAAAATGGTCAGAACATTGTCAACTACCATTACGAGGACTTGGTTAAGGCTTTGGACAAGTATAGTGCATTTAATTTGGAAAATCCATTTATTCTTGTTGATACAAACCATGATAACTCAGGTAAAAACTTCATGGAACAAGTTCGCATTGTGCGTGAAGTCCTTCTTAACCGTGAGTGGGATGAGCGTATCGCGGATACCGTGCGTGGCTTTATGATTGAGTCTTACCTTGAGGATGGTCGTCAAGACACACCTGAAGTTTATGGTAAATCAATCACAGATCCATGTCTTGGTTGGGATAAGACAGATAGCCTTATTCGTGAAATCCACAATCGACTTTCGTAAGAATTATGATTTTTGGACATGGTATAGACTTGCAGGAAATTTCAGCTGTTAAAAAGGCTTATGACCGCAATCCACGTTTTGCAAAAAAGGTATTGACACCAAAAGAGTGGGAGCGTTTTGAATCCCTTTCTGGCAATCGTCAGATGTCCTATTTAGCAGGTCGCTGGGCCGGTAAGGAAGCATTTTCAAAGGCCTGGGGTACAGGTATTGGAGCAGTCGGCTTTAAGGATATTGAAATTTTGACCAATGACAAGGGAGCTCCAGTGGTGACCCAGTCGCCTTTTGAAGGCAATGTCTTCATCTCGATTTCCCATAGCGGTGATTTTGTTCAGGCAAGTGTCATTTTAGAAAAAAACTAAGAGATAGATGTTGGAAGAGGATAGCTTATGATTTCAAGTTTACATCGACCAACCTTGGCAAAGGTTGATCTATCAGCAATTTCAGAAAATATTGAACAAGTGGTTAGTCACATCCCTAAACAGGTGCAGACTTTTGCAGTTGTTAAGGCCAACGCCTATGGTCATGGTGCTGTTGCGGTGGCCAAGCATTTGTCTAAACAGGTAGATGGTTTTTGTGTTTCCAACCTAGACGAGGCGCTTGAACTTCGTCAAGCTGGCTTAGAACAACCGATACTTATTTTAGGAGTCGTCTTGCCAGACGAGGTTCCTTTGGCTATTCAAGAAAACATCACTCTGACGGTAGCTTCGCTAGAGTGGTTGGAAATGGCTAAGGATCAAGGGCTTGATTTGACTGGTTTGACCTGTCATATTAAGATTGATTCAGGCATGGGACGCATTGGGGTGCGTAGCCAAGGGGATGCAGATAGTTTGATTGCTGGTCTGAAGGCACTTGGTGCGGATGTCGAAGGTATTTTTACCCATTTTGCAACAGCTGATGAGGCAGATGATAGTAAATTCAATCGTCAATTGACCTTCTTTACGGATTTGGTTAATAACTTGGTGGACCGCCCTCGCTTGGTACATGCTAGCAACTCTGCGACGAGTATCTGGCATGCAGAAACAGTCTTTAATGCTGTACGTCTAGGTGTCGTGATCTATGGTCTCAATCCTAGTGGCAGTGTTTTAGAACTTCCCTATAACATTCGTCCTGCTTTAAGCTTGGAGACAGCGCTTGTTCATGTTAAGATCCTGCCAGCAGGTCAAGATGTGGGTTATGGTGCAACGTATACGACGACAGCTGATGAGGTTATTGGAACCATTCCGATTGGCTATGCGGATGGTTGGACCAGAGATTTACAAGGTTTCCACGTTATTGTGGATGGCCAGCTTTGTCCTATTGTTGGGCGTGTGTCTATGGACCAGATCACTGTTCGCCTTCCTAAGGTTTATCCCCTAGGAACTCCTGTCACTCTTATGGGTGAAAATGGGGGAGCAAGCATCACTGCGACAGAGGTGGCTGAAAAACGTGGCACTATCAACTACGAGGTCCTTTGTTTGCTTAGTGATCGTGTACCTCGTAGCTATGACTAATATAAATAACGAGAAATCCAGTTTGATACTGGATTTTTTGATTTTAGTGAAGTCCATTTTCATGTGTTATAATAGCTGATAAGGCTTCCTCTTTCACGAGGAGAAGAACACGATAGAAATGATAGAGGATATGATTCGACTAGATTCACCAATTGCGGATTTGAAAGGCTTTGGTCCTAAGTCCGCTGAAAAATTTACCAAATTAGATTTACACACGGTTGGGGACCTCTTGCTTTATTTTCCTTTCCGATATGAAGATTTTAAGAGTAAGTCTATCTTTGAACTGATGGATGGCGAAAAGGCTGTTATTACGGGAACGGTGGTGACACCTGCCAATGTGCAGTATTATGGCTTTAAACGTAATCGTCTGAGTTTTAAAATCAAGCAAGGAGAAGCAGTGATTGCCATTAGTTTCTTCAACCAGCCTTATCTTGTGGACAAGATTGAGATGGGGGCAGAAGTGGCTATTTTTGGCAAATGGGACCAGAAGAAGTCTGCAGTGACTGGTATGAAAGTGTTGGCTCAAGTTGAGGACGATATGCAGCCAGTCTACCATGTGGCCCAGGGTGTTAGTCAGGCCCAGCTGATAAAGGCTATAAAGGCAGCTTTTGATAGTGGGGCCTTGAATTTATTGGAGGAGAGTCTCCCACAGGTGCTTATGGACAAGTATCGTCTTATGGGACGCCAAGAGGCTGTGCGTGCCATGCATTTTCCGAAAGATTTGGCTGAATATAAGCAGGCTCTACGTAGGACCAAGTTTGAGGAGCTCTTTTATTTCCAGATGAATTTACAGGTGCTGAAGGCTGAAAATAAGTCCGAAACCAATGGTCTAGCAATTGCTTACGATGAAGCCAAAATCAAAGCCAAAATTGCAGAATTACCATTCCCCTTGACAGAAGCCCAACAGCGCAGTTTATCGGAAATCCTAGCTGATATGAAATCTGGGGCTCATATGAACCGTCTTTTGCAAGGAGATGTGGGTTCAGGGAAAACAGTTATCGCTAGCCTGGCTATGTATGGGGCCTATACGGCAAGATTGCAGTCTGCTCTCATGGTACCGACGGAAATCTTAGCAGAGCAGCATTATCAGAGTTTACAGGGGCTTTTTCCTGAGCTAGAGGTAGTGCTCCTAACTTCTGGGATGAAGGCGGCGGACAAAAAAGTAGCTCTTTCCAAAATCGAATCTGGGGAGGCTCAGATGATTGTGGGGACTCACTCACTGATTCAGGATGCTGTGACTTATCACAGGCTTGGGCTAGTAATTACTGATGAGCAGCACCGTTTTGGGGTTAATCAACGTCGTATTTTCCGTGAGAAAGGTGACAATCCTGATGTCCTCATGATGACAGCGACACCTATCCCTAGGACCTTGGCGATTACTGCCTTTGGAGAGATGGATGTGTCAATCATTGACCAGATGCCAGCTGGGCGTAAGCCCATTATTACCCGTTGGGTTAAACATGAGCAACTAGATACCGTACTGACTTGGATTAAGGGCGAGTTGGAAAAAGATGCTCAGGTCTATTTTATTTCACCTTTGATTGAAGAGTCTGAGGCTCTCGATTTGAAAAATGCGGTGGCCCTTCATCAGGAACTCACAGATTTCTTTGGGGATTCAGCTAGAGTGGCCCTGATGCACGGTCGCATGAAAAATGATGAAAAAGACCAAATTATGCAGGACTTCAAGGATAAAAAATCTCAGATTTTAGTATCAACTACAGTTATCGAAGTGGGGGTTAACGTGCCAAATGCTACGGTTATGGTCATTATGGATGCCGACCGCTTTGGACTTAGCCAGCTTCACCAACTTCGAGGACGTGTAGGTCGTGGCCATAAGCAGTCCTACTGTGTTTTGGTGGCTAATCCTAAAAATGATACTGGTAAAAAACGCATGCAGGCCATGTGTGAGACTACGGATGGTTTTGTTCTAGCAGAAGAGGACCTTAAAATGCGTGGTTCAGGAGAGATCTTTGGAACACGTCAGTCAGGAATTCCTGAATTTCAAGTGGCTGATATTGTGGAAGACTACAATATCTTAGAGGAAGCCAGACGGGTGGCTAGCCAAATTGTATCTGACCCTAACTGGCGTGAGAATGCTGATTGGCAGGTGCTTGGAGCTCATTTGAGAAGCCAAGGCGAGTTTGATTGAGGAGGAAACCCATGAAAAAGAAACGGTTAAAAATCGATTTTTTTGCTATCTTGCATCCTTTATTTCTTATGATGTTAGGTCTCATATTTTATTTTTTCGCCTTCATCTTGATTTGGTTTATTACCGAATTGACAAAGCTGATAGAAGGAAAGACGGACTTTCATACCCTATATCTTTATTCACTTCTTATCTCTCTAGTTTGTTCGGTATTACTGATTATGTACGTCGCGGGTTTTATAGCTCAGCTGATTATCCATATACAGCATCAAAAGGAAAGGACGCTTTTGCCGGTCTGGTGTATGCTTACGGCTGTACTGATGCTTGTGCCCCTATTCGAAGATTTTAGTATCTTAGGCTCGGCCTGGAATTTTAAAGGGTATTTTCTTTCCATAGTTGCTTACATTGCCTATCTCTTTACAAAGCTACCCAAGGTTATTGAAAGTTACCGCTATCATGCGACAATTCGCTATGCCGTTTGGGTGGCTCTGGTGTTGGGTCTTATCTTATCCATGCTTTAGACAGAAAAACTCTCAGTAAACTCACTGAGAGTTTTAAGTTTCCTTCAAGCTTATTACAAGCTTTCTTTAAGTTAGGCAACCTATAATAAAACCATCAAAACGAGATAGGTTTTGATAATAAAACGTTTTGGCTAGGCCAAACCATTCCTAAAAAGGAGGACAAAACAATGACAGTAAAAATTAAAGTAACCTACAACCGAAATTTCCAGAAGCATCCTCAAGACTTTAAGGTTTATCAAAACTAGTATTGATGCTAGGAAGAGGCTAAATTTACCCATATTCTACAACTTTCATCCCTCATTTTCCAAAATCCCTTTTTCCTTTTTTCATAACGTAGAATCCCTCTTCTTAAACTCATAAAAAGTCTAGACGGAAGCATGACCAGTCTAGGCGATTAACATAAGTAAGCTAACCAGTTGAGATTTTCTTGACTGGTTTTTAAATTTAGATAAAAAAATATCGAAAAACGATAAAAATGTGTTGACAAGGAGAAATAAAGAGTGTAATATATAATTATCGATAAACGATAATAAGTTTTCGATAAAGATAATCTTATTCGCGAAAAAGAGAAATTATATACCAAAAACTATTTAATAAAGGAAATACTTATCATGAAAACACTTAAATCAATCATCAACGCTGTTCTTATTCTTCTTATGGCAATCTACGGTCTTGCAATGCTTGCTTTACTTATCCTTCCTTTTGTGGATGTGACTAATCTTTTTCCAGGTGCTGAGGTTCATTATCTTTCTGGATGGGGTTACTGGCTAGTCTCAGAGTTACAATTCGCCTTCTATCTTGCCTTGCTTTGTCTCCTTCGTAAAGAGCTTAAAGACTTTACTTGGAAGGCATTTTGGACAGAAGATTTTTCTCTCTTCTTGAAAAAGGCTGCTCTTCTAACCTTTGTGCCATCAGCCTTGAATATCTTCTTACAGTTGGGAACGACTAATCACCTTGTAGTGGACTTCAGCACATCAGTCTGGCTCCTCTTGGTCTCTCTAGCTTGTGATGCTGTCCGTCTTCGTAAGGGACAAACAGCTGTCAAATAATTGAAAGAATCTTATTTGAAAAGTAGTAAAATCTTACCTATAAACTAGTATTTTATATTGATATTCGATATAATTGATACTGTTAATAGTTAGCTAATGATTTAGTATGAGGTCAAGGGCTCCTAGAGGCACCTTGGCTTTTTCTAGTCTATGCTCAAAGAAATCAAATGAATTTACAATCGAGGTAACACATGACAACTATCTTATTTTATTTTTTAATCATCCTAGCCTTGGCTGGCTCTAGTTATTATGGTTGGAAATCTGCCAAAAGTGCTAAAAATCGTCAGGAAACGCAAGAACAGAAACGTCTGCGTAGTGTTCTCCTGTTCGTTAATGTCCTTCTTTTTGCGGGCTTTTTAAGTCTTGTTATTACCATTCTTAATGATGCCTTTATCCTGACTGGTCATGAAGGACTCTTACAACAAGGTTTGCGTATGCTTCTTGGTTCGGGGGTTACCGTGAAAAGTAGTAGCACTAGTCTGACGCTTTTTGCAGCAATCATTGATTTCCTTCGTATGTCAGTCAACATAGGCTTCTTGTTGTGTCTACGTGCCTTTCTGATTAATCTTTATCGTTCTGATATTTTTATCGCTAAAAATGCTAAGTTGGTTCGTTGGTCAGCGCATTTGCTCGTTCTTGGGGCCTTTATCAATAATGGTATCTTTACATTTGGGACAGGCAACCATAGTTATAGTTTCTTTAATATCAGTTATTTGCTAGTTAGCTTTGTTCTCTATGCTGTTGCTATGATTTTGACTAAGGCTAATGCCATTGCTGAGGAAAATGAGTACACGATTTAGGAGGGGCTTATGATTATTGTCAATTTGGACGTTGAACTTGCCAAGAAGAAGATGCGCTCGGGTGAGCTAGCAGAACGTATTGGTATTACCCCAGCCAATCTCTCGGTTCTTAAGACAGGCAAGGCCAAGGCAATCCGTTTTACAACACTGGACGCTATTTGTAAGGAGTTGAATTGTCAACCAGGAGATATTCTTGAATATAGACCAGACGAAGAAAACTAAAAGCCTGAAGCAGTTCAGTCACCTTTCTAGTGACCATGCTTCAAGCTTTTTTTATTTTTTCTTCAACCATGCGACCAGGGCTAGACTGGCTAGCACGGTACCACAGACCATGGCGATATGTGTTTTTGAGACTGTCAGCTCATAGTGGAAATCTTTGTTTTCCAATTTATCGGTTGCTTCAATGCTAAGTTTCATGTCTTACCCCTCGATATAGTCTTTCAATTCTTGGCCTTCAAGTCCTGCACTAAGTGCGATGAGGAGTTTGAGGCGGGCTTTTGGTGCATTGAGTTCTTTGACAAACATAACGCCTGCTTCTTGGAGTTTAACGCCACCTCCTTCGTAGGCATAGACTGGTTCGGCGATACCGTTAAAGCAACGGGAAACGAGTACAACGGGAACTCCCTTGTCCATAAGTGACGTAATTTCTCTTGCAGCTAGTGGTGGGAGGTTTCCAGCACCTAGGGCCTCGATAACCACGCCGTCAATCTTTTCAGGGTCTAGGAGACTGATGATTCCATCTCCGATACCCATCCCAGCATAGGCCTTGATGATTGGGACTGTTCCTGTGATTTGTTCCAAATCAAAGCGAACCCAAGGCTCAGCAGTTTTGAACCAGAGGATGTCATGCTTCATGATGATTCCTAGTGGACCATGAGTTGGTGTGTGGAAGGTTGCCACGTTTGTGGTATGGGTCTTAGTCACATACTTGGCTGCATGGATTTCATCATTCATCACGACGAGGATTCCTTTGTCAGCGGCCTTGTCGTCGCTAGCAACGCGTAGGGCTGATAGATAGTTGTAGACCCCGTCGCTTCCTAGCTCGTTTGACGAACGCATGGCACCAGTTAGAACGATTGGAATCTCAGGGACGGCCATGGTATCTAGGAAGTAGGCTGTTTCTTCCAAGGTATCTGTCCCATGAGTGATGACCACACCATCATATTGACCAGCTGTTTCCTTGATTTTTTTGTAAATATCCAGCATGTGGTAGGGTGTGATATGTGGGCTAGGGATATTAAGAAAATCGAGAACGGTTAGTTCTAAATTGTCTAAATCAAGCCCCACATGGTTCATGGGATTATCAGCGTTTTGACTGACCTTGCCATCATTATCCGCTGACATGGAAATTGTTCCTCCAGTGTGAAGGACTAGGATTTTTTTTGTCATTTATATTACTCACCATTATATTATATGTTATAATTTATTTTAGCATAATATGTTAGAAGGAGGGGAGCTCTGTGGCCATTAAAGCAGTCTTTTTTGATATTGATGGGACTTTTCTAAATGACCGAAAACGTGTGTCAAGTTCAACCAAAAAAGCTATCAGTCAAATGAAGGAAGATGGTATCTTGGTTGGTTTGGCAACAGGTCGTGGTCCAGGATTTGTTCAGCCTTTCATGGACAATCTGGGTCTGGATTTTGCAGTCACTTATAATGGTCAATATATTTTGACTCATGACAAGGTCCTGTATCAAAATCAGCTCCCTAAATCAACAGTCTACAACTTGATTCGCTATGCCACCAAGCACCGTAGAGAGATTTCTCTAGGGACTAGCACAGGTCTTGTTGGTTCCAATATTATTAGTATGGGAACGAGTAAGTTTGGACAAATCGTCAGCCGTATTGTCCCTAAGTCCTGGGCTAAGATGGTGGAACGTAGTTTCAAGTCTTTGATTCGTCGTTTCAAGCCACAAAGTATTGAGACTCTTAAGACTATCATGCGTGAGCCTATTTATCAGGTGGTTATGGTAGCGACGGTGGGGGAAACACAAGATATTGAAGAAAAGTTTCCTCATGTGAAGATTACCCGTTCAAGCCCTTATTCAGCCGATATTATTTCAGCGGACCAATCTAAGTTGAAAGGTATCGCTCATCTAGGTGAGGTTTTTGGTTTCGAACTCAGTGAGGTTATGGCCTTTGGGGATTCGGAAAATGACCTAGAAATGCTGTCTGGCGTCGGCATTGGTGTTGCCATGGGTAATGGTGAAGACGAGCTGAAAGACCAGGCTACCCATGTCACTGATACTAATAACCAAAATGGGATTGCCAAAGCCTTGTCACACTACGGTTTGATTCATTTTGAGACAGAAAATTCATTTACCAGTGATGATGACAACTTCAACAAGGTTAAGGATTTCCACCATTTGATGGATGGCTCAACTAACGACATGCCTCGTGTTTACGGTATCGAGGAAGCTGGTCACCGTGCGGACTTCAAGTTGGAAGAAATTGTCGAATTCCTTTATGCTTCATCAGGTGGGGACAAGCGTGTCTTTGGTCAGGCTGTTCTGGATTTGCATGCTGCTCTTGATAAGGCAGCCCTCAAAGTTAGTTCTAAAGAGCACTCAGAGTCAACGATGGTTGGTCAGGTGGATGCTTTGACTGACTTGCTTTACTTGACCTATGGTTCATTTGTTCTTATGGGGGTGGATCCTAAGCCTTTCTTTGATACGGTTCATGAGGCTAATATGGGGAAAATTTTCCCCGATGGCAAGGCTCACTTTGATCCCGTGACCCACAAAATTCTTAAACCAAGTGACTGGGAAGAGCGATTTGCACCAGAACCACACATTAAACGTGAGCTAGATCGTCAGATTCAAAAATCTCTACAAAGAAGTAAATAAGAAGTTATAAAGGTTTGGACAGTTTGCTCCGAACCTTTTTCTAATAAAAATGACATTTATTAATGGCTTTATTTGTGATAAAATAAAGTCATTCTATGTATTTTTAAGGAGATTATTATGACTAAAGCAGATTGGTTAGACTTTTTTGAAGCCATCAATGGTCGTTCAGCGACTGAAGAAGAAATTGCAGCAGCACTTGCAGCTGGTGAGTTCCAAGATGACGCCCCAGCTGTAGAAACTGCTCCAGCACAAGAAGCGCCAGCGCAACCAGCTTTCGCTAATGTTCAAGAAACACCAGCCCAAGAGGCGCAACCACAGCCAACTTTCGCTGGTGCCCAAGAAGCGCAACCACAGCCGACTTTTGCGAGTGCCCAAGAAGCGCCAGCGCAAGCTCCTTTTGCAAATGCTCAGGCAGCCCAAGCACAACCAACCTTTGCGGGTGCTCAAGCTACTCCAGTACAAGGAGTGCCAAATCAAGCAGTGCAACCACAAGCTGGTTTTGCGAATGCTCAAGCTGGTCAACAAGCAGCTTTTGCTAACGGTCAACCTCTTCAACCAGGTCAAAACGTTCAATTTATCAATGGTCAAGCTGTAGTTGTCCCAGCACAACCATCAGCATTTGCGACAACTTTCAAAAACTACTGGACATGGTTGCTTAATGCATGGCGTCGTCCAGCTGACATGACAGATTATGGTAAACACAATGGTTGGCTTAACTATATCTTCTTGTCACTCTTGACTGGACTTGCCTTCTTTGCAATCTTGAGCGCTGTGGCACGTAAATTTGTTAGCCCAGTTGTATCAACAACAAACGCATTGTCTAGTATGTTTGGTTCTTACGGAACAGATAGTTACTCATCTTCATTTTCAAGTCATACATCTAGCATTGGTTTTGGAGCTTTCTTCGCAAGTATCCTAGCTGCCTTCCTCTTTATCTTTGCCTTTATCTTGGCAGGATTTGTAACACGTAAGGCCATCTTCCGTGATCCTGAGACTACTTTCTTGAATAGCTTTGACCGTTTTGGTCGCTTGACATCATTGGCCTTGCCAATCTTGCTCGTAACAATCTTGTTCGGAGCTATTGGACTTGTTGGCTTCCCACTTTTCTTGTTCTATGTTGTTTACTTCTTATTTGCACTTGCAAACCTCTTTACAATTGTTCCTGTAACAACAGCGTGGAAGGCTGATAAGTTCTATCAAATGATCTTGGCAGCACTTTTGAATGGTGTGATTTTGTCAATCTTGTTTGCAATCGTATTTGCTATCATGTCATCATTTACAGTAGGTCTTCTATTCTAAGCAAACATCTAGCAATTTTTGAAAAAGTAAGTTTATAGGAGTCTTTATGGCAACAAAAGAAAAGTGGATTGATTTATTTGAAAAGGCAGTTGGTCGTCCGCCCCATGCTTTGGAGATTGAAGAAGGCCAGAAAGCAGACTTTGACTTAAAGGCTATTAAAGGCATTGCGGCAATGGGCTTGGACCAAGAAGCCACTCCTTCTGAACCAACAGAAGAAGTTGATGAGTATGACGTTGCCGAGGAAGTGTTTGAAGATGTACCGCTTGGTGATGAAGAGGAAACGACTCCTTTAGAAACTGAGGAGCTTTCCCCAGTATCTCAAGCTAATCAAGGTCAAGCTGAAGAAAATTCAGAGGCTGCTTCTAAAGAAGCACAAGCCATCTGGATGAAGGCTTTTAAAACCTATGTTGGACGTCAACCTCTTCCTGAGGAATTCCTACTTGGTAAGTCTTCAGGTTATGATGTGTCAACCATCCATCAGTTTATCTCAGATGGTAAGGCTGCGAAACCAGCCAAGCCAGCTATGGCTAAAGGGAAGAAAATCCTGATTATTGCTGGTGTTGTTGCAGCAGTCTTAGCACTTGCTGGTTACGGCTTTGGTTCTTATTACTACTCACGTGGTCAAGTAGCAGAACGTTATGAAGCAGCAGCTAAGAAGAGCTTTAAAGATAGCTTGGAATACCAAGTATGGTCTGATACTAAAAAGGAAATTAAAACATCTGAAGTCAAGTACACAGACACTAAAAGTACACAAGCCTATAGCAAGAGCCAACTCATGTCTGGCGAACGTATGCAAAAGGTTGGACGTCAGTTCCTTATTTTTCCTAAGTGGCGAGTCGTGGTAGATCCTGGAACGGTTGATTTGACTGTTAATACAGCTGATTTGAATGTGACCATTAACGGGGTTTCTTACGCGACCACAGATGGCAATAACTACACGGCTAAATTGAATCATCTCTATCCAGGAACCTACAATTTTGTGGCTTCTGGTAAGGTCAATGATCAAGATATCACTGTCTCATCTGAGGAAAATGTGACCTCTAAAACAGAAGTCAACCTTTCTGTAGAGTATCTTAGCTTTACTGTTAAGTCTAATCTTAAGGATGGAGACCTCTACGTTGGTGGTACCAAGATTGGAACCCTTAACTCAGGGAAACTAGATGTTAACAAGGTAGCAGTAGCTGGTTCATCAGCCGTTTATGTCAAGAAGAATTTCGAAGATGGTAGCTCTATCAAGACAGAGACATTGTCTATTAAGAAAATTTCTGAAGGCCAAACGGTGACTCTAGATGCTGATGGTGTTCTTGATCGTGATACGGCAGATCGTCTCTTGACCGCTGCTTACGGTAAATTTGGTAGCTACGCTTCTAATCACAACACGACACCAGATGGTGTATCCGACATTTTCCTTAATGGTACTGATGATACCATGTACAAGGATGTAACGGCTGATATTGATAGAAACACTACGGGTGCTAAAAACCGTGCCGCTGATAGTATTACCTTCTCGGACGTTGACGTCACAGAAGTCGTTCAGACTGGTGAGAAGACCTTCAAGGTGACCTTCACAGCAGTTTATGATTTCTATTATGGTTATGATTCGAAATTCAAGTCATCAGGAGATATCAAGGATAAAATCTCTTGGTCATGTAATGTGGAATATGTTGGTGACGATAGTGACTCTAGCAGTAGTGGTTCTAACTACAGCGACTACCGTATCAATGGTAAAGCTGTCGAACCACAAAAAGTGAGCCGTGAAAATACTGTGAAATAACAGTTACTTTCTCAGTTAGTTGGCATTGAACAGATTACAAATAGGAGGCTAGACCTCCACACTAAAAATGAGAGCCTGGTAATTGCCAGGTTCTTTTGTTTGTCTGTTTTTACCTCTTAGGGGCTAAACCGTGCCACTTACCTAAAAGGCCTTGTTTTGTGTAAAGCACTTGTTATAATGGAAGCATCAAAAGGACAGGAAAGGAGTATTATGAAAGTTAGAATCGAATTAGACCCATCCATGGATGAGCCTGAAATCTTGATTCGAGCTCCTCGGTTAACACAGGAATTAGCACAGCTCCAAGAGTCTATTCTAAAGCAAAAGTTAGTTCCGTTAGCCTTTTACAAGGATCGCAGTGAATATTTTCTAGATTTGGCAGATATTCTCTTTTTTGAAACAGACGGGGAGAAAATTTATGGTCATACTAAGGATGAGGCCTATGAGGTAAAGCAAAAACTCTACGAATTGGAAGAATTGCTTCCGATTGCCTTTTGTCGGATTTCCAAATCGACGATTGTTAATGCTAAGCAGATTTATTCTTTGGAGAAGTCTTTTTCAGGGACCAGCACGGTGAATTTCTATCAGACCCACAAGCAGGTCCATGTATCAAGACGCTACTATCAAGTTTTAAAAGAACGACTAAACGAAATGAGGTAAGATAATGAGAAAGAAATTAATTGGGATCCTCTTGATCCTTTTGGCAGCTTTGGTAATTGTACAAGACTACTTTATAAAATGGGAAATTAGTATTTGGATGTTGGCCTGGGTGGTCTTATTAGCTATTTTATCCCTTTCTAGTCTTTTGAAGCGACATTTTGGTCTTGGTTTCGCCTATGGTATTGTGGCTCTTTTTTCACTCAATGGACAGTTCCATTTTCTTCCAGTATCTAATTCGGTCCTTATCTTCTCTTCCATTCTTGCAGTTATTGGCTTGAACATTCTCTTCAATTCTTCTAGTAAAACAAAGAATCGTTTTGGATTGGGTGTAACTGGTTCAGACGCTAATAATGGAGGAAATGATATTGATGTCACTTTTTCATCAGTGACCAAGTATCTTAATGACCAGCAATTTACGCATGGGAGTGCAGATGTTAGTTTAGGACAGGCTTCCGTCTATTTTGATAATTGCCGTATTGAGGGGCCATCTGCCCAGTTTGATGTGGACGTTTCTCTTGGAAGTCTTAGTCTCTATGTGCCCAGTGATTGGCGAGTACATGTGAATGTGGATAACTCTCTTTCAGCTGTACAGCATGAGGAAAATCCTAGCAACTTGACTAGCAAGGACTTCTACATCAAAGGGGATGTTTCCTTGGGGAATTTAGAAATCATTTATGTTGGTGAGAGTTCGATTGATTAAGTTAGGAGAGAAGTTGCTCTAAACATGACAATGAGGAAGATCATATCCTCTGTATTTATAAGTTCATCCAATCTATCAGATTGATTGACACTCAAGGGAGTGGGACAA
>OLRO01000455.1_pt1 | contig 31555 bp, 27 predicted proteins | sample 1673131 | NCBI WGS metagenome assembly OLRO01 (sample SAMEA3136757, study PRJEB25190) | human gut metagenome | biome: human gut; feature: human-associated habitat; material: faeces | place: Austria | collected 2013 | reverse complement strand
ACGCTTCAGATTCTGAAAGGTTCTTTATGTTAGGCGATATTTCAGGGTTGGAACGAATCTACATTGTCTGCGGTTACACCGATTATCCGAGAAGTATTATTATTCGAGAAGTTTCATCATGACACACTGTTATTGGGCTGATTGTCCAAAGCTTCTCGAATAATGATATATATTTTATCCTTATTATGAAATTATTTCATGATAGGGAGGTATGCAATTATGCAGGAACACATTAAGTCATTTGAAGATCTCGAAGTGGAACTTCTGGACAGAATGCAAGCTCGTGGATGTACACCTATAACAGTTACAGGGTACAGATATCTATGTAACAGTGTTATCTCATGGTTGAGGAATAATGGTTTCACGAGCTACAGTAAAGAAGGAATCTCAATTGGCAAATTATATATAGATCCTAAAAATAATTATATATGGGGGAAAGCGCTGGTAAAAGCCCATAAGTTGGAAACTGAAGCAATATATCCAAGAGTAATATTGGACTCGGAAATGGAGAAAATTATTTTCCCGGAAGAGACTAGAATAAAAGTGGATAAAGATAATAGATACTTTGTTGATTATATTACAACTATCAGGTCATTACATTCAGAATGGATAGATAAGAACAAGGAGATGATAGATAGAGACAAGGGGAGCGTTGATGATAAGAAGGTGTTAGATAAATTTCAGTGGTTTTTGCAGCAGATAGATTAGGCAAAAATATAGTTGGTGTCAAATAATTGATAATTGAATGCTATATATGTAACTATGGAAAAAAGCAGTATGTATGTAATGATTTGGGAATAAAGGAAAAACAGTGATTATATTAAATATTTTAGGGAAAATTGAAAAAACATATATTTCTGAGAAGCTAGGATTATATATTTCAAATCTTCCAGATGGTGGAGAAATAAATTGGAATAATTGGCAGGAAGGAATAAAAGAAACAATTTCGATTGCGTATGAAACTGAGAAAATTGAAGCAAGTCAGTTTATAGGGAAATATGATAATGGTCCAGAAAACAGATTTGTGCAAAAGGTCATTAAGAAAGCAAAAGATATTCTAAATTTAAAGGATGAACCTGAAGATGTGATTATCAAAAAGTATATTGATTATTTATCTAAAAATATGATATGTATTGATATCGATTATGAACATTCCAGCATTCCTGATGGAGAGAATACTTTTTCCTGTTTTGATGGTGGTTCATGTGAGGAAGAACCGGTTGAGAAATTGCTTGATTTATTGAATTTCATTAGTGGTGGAATAGATAATAACGTTTCAATTCCATACTGTATTTACTCTACTAGTGTGAGAAAGGAACGTGAGTATAGGTATCTTTTTTCAGGCACAACAGAGATAAAAGATCAAATTTTAGATTTAAAGAAATTAGGGCAACAACTGGATGCTTTCTTGGTATCTGAGAAAGAATTTTATCAATTGGATTATTTGTGCAACGCTTTATTTGATATAGGTATGGATGAAAGAAATACATATCATTATATGAAAATGTATTCATTGTGTGCACTATTTTTGGAAAAAGAAAAGGAGCAGGAGTTAGATTATAAATTACCGTGTCTCATGGATTTATCTATTTCTTCTTCTGAAAGAGAAGGTATGGCTAAATTAATGAGAAAGATAAGAAATAAAATAGCTCATGGAGATTTCGAAAAGGTGAATCCTTTATTAGAGGAATATGCGCAAAAATATATGGACGGAAGGTTTTGGTTCGATTATGGCGAATATACCCGTCCATCGTGGGTGCTACTGAATATCAGTTGTAGCTTGGAGAAAATTTTGAGATCCTTAATGAATTTGATGCTAACGGATAATGAAAAATTGGCTACGATAAGAAATATGAAGGGAATATAAATACAATTAACTAAGGTTGGAAAGAATCAATGGAACGTTTACCATTCAATTAGGAAAAGAAGACTGCATGATGCACTGCTGAATCTCTGTTTTAGGATATGCAAAAACCACAGATACTGAATTCTGACCAAGGATGCCAGTTTACAAGTCAGCAATACATTGATTTCGTAAAAGAAAATGGCATCCGCCAAAGCATGGATGGAAAAAGCCGCTGGGCGGACAATATCAGTTCATTATAAAAATCTTAGATTTTGTCTTGACAACTGAGCCACTATAAACTTGATGTAAGAATCGAACAGCAGAAAGAGGCATTGGAGAAGGCCAAAGCCAGATATGAAGCAGAAAAGGATGCTCTTGCAGAACTTATAAAAATGCGTAATGAACTGCGCAAGGAAGAATTAATGAATGCGGTTATAAATAGTGACAAAAGCTATGAAGAAATCTTAGCTTTTGCCAGAGGGGAAGTGGTTGAATGAAGATACTTCTTTTTGGGATAAGTAATGTTGGAAAAACTACAATTGGAACAATACTTGCAAAAGAGCTGGGGTATAGTTTTTATGATCTGGACGAGGAAGTAAAGAAAGAATTTCAGATGACTCTTGAGGAGTTTGTACATACAGAAAATCTTCGCTGGAGAGACCAAAAAAGAGGCCGAATAATTAAAAAGATACTATCAAAGGAAGAAAACATGGTTTTTGTAATTTCACCAATATCATATACAGATAATTTCGGCAAGCGCATAACGGAAGATAACATACTTTCGATTGAACTTGTAGATACCCCGGCTAATATATTTGACAGACTGGTTTTTAGCGATACAGATGACACAATATATAAGGATGATGACTACAAAAATCAACGTCGAGACTATTACATGTCTGATATTAAAGCGGATCTTGAATGGTATGGAAATGTTTATTCCAAAATAGGAGTAAAAAATAGATTTGAGATAAATAATGACTCTCCTAAAACAGCCGTAAAAAGATTAATTAAAGAATATGGGTTAAGTGAGTGAGGACAGACTGTTTGAGTGGTACAATTTTAGGAAGTTAAGATTGAAAATTCTGTTGGCTATTGACCGAAAAAATTGTAAGAATTTGCCGAAAATTGACATATATATGATAGAGGAAGTATAAAGATGGTTTGATTTAAATCAAAGGGAGAATCTGGGAATGGACTCTGTTGCAAGAATATTGGAACTAATAGTGGATTTTTTAAAGAGAAATTATAAAAAGCCGAAACTTTGGTTTGCAATATTGGGAATCTTGGTATTTATTATCTTGATATTTCCGTATATTGATTCCAATACGTTTTACTATACCAGAATGGAGAAGAGAATCAGCATCTTGGAGCATCTTACACAATTGGATGAAACTACGATTAATAGTAATCCAGTGTATCGACAGGAATATGAGAGCATATTACAAGAAATTCAATTGCAAAGAGAAAGATCAGTAAATTCAATAGCGACGCAGCTCTTTGATACCGTAAATTCCTCATGGACAACCGGAAAGGACCAGGGGAATAAGATCCTGAAATTTATATCTGGTGCGATATGGTTTCTTATTGTTACAATATGTGTTCCTTTCATGAATACCTTTAAAAAGCGGAGTGACAAATTGGTTGCATTTATTGTGATGATTATACTGTCAACGATAGTAGGATGCATATTTATGGCAATACCTATTATTTACAGGTCGTGGATAAATTATTTTGTAATACCGATTGCACAATTAGTAATTGTGATTGTACTGGTTGGGAAAAAGGACAAAAAATCGTAGGAAGGGGTTTACGAAAGTGAAAGAAACTATATTTTGCATCATAAGTGCATTTATATTATATGAGGTATCGGGAATAATCGGTAAAGAGATGCTGGCGGACAAGCATATTACTGGGGAGGGAAAAGGGTATTGCGATATTACTTTTGGCAAGGAAAGCAAGAAATCGCTCATCATAAATATACAGTATAATATTTTCGCACCTATTATCTATATGTTGCTCATTGCAACAGTATTACAGAATATAGGGCAGGAAGAACTGGCGTATAAAGCAGTCTACATTGTTCCGTGTTATTATCTCGTCAGATGGGTTATGATTACGGTCATTGCGGGAAAATATCAATTGTTTAATATAAAATATGAATGCATATCAGCGATTCCGGGTGTGTTACTGGCTGTTTTCATTCAGAGGATATTGATTTTGTCAGGGAAGGAAATATTTCCCACAGTGGAAGAATTTCGAACACAGTTATGGTTGGTATTTTTTGCTATGGCATATCAATTTTGCGTTAGGTCATTGGGAAAATCTGATGCCATCCGGCAGAACCGGGTTTGTACGAAGCAAATGAAGCAAAAGTATATCCTTGATAAGTATGAATTATTTCAAAGGAAATATGGTACGATCATACAGGCTGAAGCACCTGGAGATTATTTGCAGCGTGTGATTTATGCAATTATGATCTATGAGAACTTTAATAGACCTACGACTCAAAGGTGGTGTGAAAATGTGCTGTTTTGTCTGGGGCGAAGACCGATGACGTTAGGAATTATGCAGGTGTCTACCACGAAATTCATACACAATGCAGAGAGTGTTGAATTGGGATGTCGAAAAATTAAAGAGTCATTTCAAGAGTATGTGAAAATTGCCAAAAAAGAAAATTATCAGGGATACTATTTTGGAGCCGGAGAACCTGAATTGTGCCTGGAAAAAATATGTGAGGATTACAATAAGGCCGAGGATTACGTAGATGCAATAAAAGCCATTTTTTATATGTTGCCGGATCCGGAATATGGTGAATATGATGAGGCCCGTCAGCTATTAGAAACAGAAGAACAGCAGGAGGCGGGGGAAACATCGGATTTCGTTCGGGCTTACGGAATGGAAGATTTGACGGAAAAACTGGGGAAATATGAGCATATTATCTTGCAAGACGATTATTATCTTAGGGTGTTAGACACGGAATCTCCTTATGTTTCTTGTTATTCAGAAGACGAATGTACAGTTTATTGCATAAATGGAATCGAAAACTTGACGATTACCGGAGAAGATGCCATGTTTTACATGGGCGCCGGTGATTATTTTGTGTTCAGAAATTGTAGGAACATTACAGTGCAAAATATTGGATTTATTCGCCAGGCCGATCAGGAGAAAACAGCCGCACCGATATTACAGTTAGAGAATTGCGAGGATATCAGACTGGAAGCGGTAGAATTGATGGGAAGGAGCGGAGCTGCATTAAGATTAAGGCATTGTGAGCGTGTCAGAATGAAAAATATGCGGATTCACGATTGCCGGGAAGGGGCAATCATTCTGGAAGAAACAGAGACAATTATAGAAAACTCTCAGCTGAGAAGAATCCGGGTAGCGGGAAAAACGGAGGTTATTTCGATAAAATCGAGTATTGTTAAATTGCAGGAGCTAATATTTTACAAGGATAGTACGCAAGGCTGCTTGATAGGAAATGATAATAGCAGAGTAGAAGCCGAAGAATTAATTATACAAGAATGTGACTATGCGGATATTTGTAATCAAAAGATGATAGGGTATGGACAGGTGTAGCATGTGTTCTTCCGTGTAACCTCATGGCGAAATGTCCACACTGTGGACAGCAACAAATGTCTTTTTTTCAGAATATTAGACACACAAAGGTAAATAGGGACTAAATAAAAAATTTAGGATCGCGGTCACTCCGACTGGGAGGTATTCGACAAAACACTGCGGGAGAAGTAGACTATGAGAAAACAATCTGTTTTTTGCAAGTACAAATTACCTAAAAATGCAGAGGCACTTCCCAAAAGTTACAGCAGGAAATTCCTCAAAGTTGCATAAGCTCCCCGGAGCCTGTTAAAGGCTCCAGAGGCATGTCGTTGCAGTGTGTGTTGTTTTACATAATTCACTATAAATCCTATGCAATACTGCTGACAATGATTCTTTTCCGATGGGGATTTTATATTCATCCAATTGATCGGCCATATCAAATATTTTGTATACATTTTTTTGGTGTATACATCTGTATTGCATTTTCCAATCATAGCTTTATTAAAATTTTCTATTGAACTTCGTAACAACAAATCCGATGCTTTATATGCTCCATTAACCCATGTAAATACAGCTTGAAGTACAGTAAATTCGAATAGATTCAAAAAAGGAAATTTGATGATTGGGCATGAGTAGAAATAGTTCGATAAATCGAAATAACATAGATGGAGGGGATATGATATTATTAAAATAGATAGATCCAGTACTTTCTGTTCAGAGCTGAGTATAGGTACTGGATTTGACCTGGAAAAGCAACATTCGAATTAATTCACCATTATGTTAATAACTTTTTGGGCATCATTTTCATTGCCCTTTATCTCAGAAATGTGTAGCGCATCATATTTGGCCGCTGTATTCAAGAATTCGTATTTTGATAAATTGAAATGCAAATTCGATTTAATTTACATGAGATAAACAACAGAAAAACATAGGAGTTAAGACTAGAGATGAGAAGACTTTGGAAAATCATAAAAGAAAACTTCCCGGTGGCGTTAGCAATGGCAACCACATTTTTGAGTATAGTATATGCAGGAATGCGGCTTATGATTTATGTATATTGGATGGGATATTTCAAGGAGTTAAATATTGACGCCAACATTTTGGAAATAAACTATGAAGGCAATCTTTTTCAGGTGATATTTTATGGGGGAATTATTCTTTTAATAGTATACATATATGGAATGCTGGATGAAACATACAAGAAAGTTAGGGAGCAGATAAGGAATAAAGAAGGTACCTGGCTGAAAAAACTTTTTTTCGCAATAGGAAAAGTAACAAAAAGCTTTTTGCTAAGCTTTTTTATGCTTGTAATTGCGAATTTTCCATTTTCTTTGGTTATATGCGTAATGTCCCATTTGGATATTAATTTTATAAATTTTTGCGCAATAGACATTGTTCTTTTTGGTATGGAAACAGTTATGTACGGTACTTATAAATTGCAAAAGGGGGATGATACGTCACGGCGTAAAGATTGGAAAGAAAAAATGGGGATTTTTATTTTGGTTGGCTGCCTCTTAAGCAGCTTTGTTCTGGCTGCTCTTTATTATACCGGAAGTAAGCAATTTGAAAATCAACGTGAAGTTCGTATGGTTAATGAAGGCAATTATATTATTACTTATAGCGATCATGAACATTATGTATTGCATAGAAGTGAAAAAGTTGGAAATGAGATTCTGGTTTATAGAAATGAACAAAAAATAATCGGAGTGGATGACTGTAATTATAGTATTAGAAAAATTGAAGGAATACAGATAGTAGATAATCCAAGTGAATAAAAGTAGTTTGGAACAAGTTTTATGATATCATAGAAATTTTTATACTAAATTAAAAGTATGTAGTATTTTGATAAATCGAAAGCGCTATGTCAAAATAACACAATTGAACCAGACAACAGCATGTCATATAATAATCTATATATCGATAAAGGAGGCTTGGGAAAATGGATGAGGTAGATAAAAAGTATAAAGAAGTTGTAGACTCTGTAAATACAACGGTCAGCAGAAACTTGGAAAAGCTACTGGAAACCAGAGGGTTATCACAACGACAATTTTGTCAAAAGATGGCAGAAGAAAAAATATCTGTTACATGAGGTGACCCCAAAAAGTTAGACTTTTATTGCGTAACAGATTTTGTCTGTTACGCATTTTTATGCAGCCAAGAGGCTAAGCCTGTATTGAACAGGACTCCCGTTTATAATGTATATTGGGCAAAGAATGGTGGTAAATCCTCGTTTTTTACCTAAATTCAAAAAGATTAAAGATGAAAAAAGAGCGGCGACTGAGATGGAGAAAAGCACGGAGAATGTCGATAACGATGATAATGATGTCGACAAGAAAAGGCAGCAAATGGAAGAGGTAGTATCGTATGTCTCGTATACGGCAATATACGTACTGAAATATTTATTCATCATAGTGTTAGCACAAGTGTTAATTGCAATGCTTATTGAAGAATTTGGGGAACCATTCATTTTAATCAAATACATTGAGATTATTGGAAATTATGCAATGCAAATAAATGCATTGCAGCATGCAATCATGGCATGTGTTTGTGGTGTAATGCTGTCGTTGTTCCGAATAATATCGATTGCGGTATTTGATCAGCACAGTGAAGCTCAAAAGCCAATTAGCAGGATACACGATCAGCTGAATGGTCAATCTATAAAGCTATCTATAAAAAACCTATCTATAAAAAATTAAAAAAATTTGTAAGATTCTGTCGATTCCCGCCATGTACATTATAGAGACCTGAATATAAGACAAAGGCGGTAGATGAATATGTATAACACCAAAGAAAAATGTATGGAAATAGCTCGTAGATTTGAACAGTTGTGTGAGGAGAGAGGAACAACACCCTACAAGATCGCCAGATATTCTGGGCTGTCTTCCTCTACGGTAAGTTATTTCCTGGCTGGTAAGACAGTTCCGAGAATCGACACGGTGATGATACTTTGCAATCAGCTGGGAGTCACAGTTACGGATATTTTCGATGAGCGGGGAATGGCTGAAGTACATGCACAGGACGAGGAATTGGTATTGTATACATATCGCAATCTGCCGGAGGACAAGAAGAAAGGATTTTTGAAGTTGTTACTGACCTCATGAGCTGTTATGGATTTACTCATATAATCATCATTCTCAATACGCAACTAATTAAAAAGGAACTCAAAATATGATTATAGTGTTCACACGGAAGGAATGCCCATTCAACTCATTATGTTTGAAGACAGAATGGAGATTCGAAACCCAGGGGGCATTTATGGGAGAATCAAGATCGATCAGTTGGGAAAAGTGCAGCCGGATACCAGAAACCCTGTGATTGCATCTGAATTAGAAGTGTTAAAAGTAACGGAGAATCGTTATTCCGGAATTCCCACGATTCGGAGAATGATGCAGGAATATGATCTGCAACAGCCGGAATTCATTGATGAAAGAGGAAGTTTTATTGTCAAATTATATAAGGATGTCTTGGAACAAACTGCGGTTGAAATGGATAGAGTTGACAATAGAGAACTGCTGCTCTTCTGTAAGACACCCAGGACACGTAAAGAAATCAGTAATTATTTAGGACTGAATTCTGTGACATATGCCATTCAGACTCGCGTAATGCCATTGGTGGAAAGAGGAATTATAAAGATGAGCATTCCGGAGAAACCGAAGAGCCCTAAACAGTTATTTTACTGTGATTAGAAAGTGATTTCCTGAAGAAACTCAAAAAGAGTCTAAAAAATTTGAGTTCTTTAAAGGAACTCAAAAGGAACTCAAAAAGGAACTCAAATTTTTGAGTTCTTTTTTGAGTTGTTATTTCTCTAAAACATTTGGATACCTTGAAATCAGTTATCTGAAATGTTATATTGAATCATAACAAACGCTTAAAAAATAAAGAGAAAAGTTATTATTATCCGGTAGGATGGGAGACACGCAGACCATGACAGAACAGAAAAAAAGGTATACGATCCTGGGCATATTTGTGGCAATGTTCCTTTTTGGAGCTTTTTTCCTGCGGGAGACAGGTGTTTATTTTGACGAGCATTCGGAAGAAGAGATTCTGTATATGAATATCTTGCAATATGGTGAGACGTTACAGATTTCGAAGATCACAAATTGGTTTCAATGGAAGGATGGGTATCGCCCGATCTGCGAATCTATAGAAAGAGATCATGGCAGTGCGCCGTATTATCTGTGTGTACCGTTATTAATGAAGCTGGAGCAGCATCCGGAAGCGGCCAGGCTGCAGAGTGATGTATGGCATGCGTATACGTATGCACTGTTTTTCCTGGGTGTGATTTATATGTATCGGTTGTTGTGGGAGCTGTTCCGGGACAGAAGGACAGCACTGTTGGGAACACTTATGCTGTTTCTGACACCGAGGATATTTGCGGATGGATTATACAACAATAAAGATTCCGTATTGATGTCCCTGATCATTGTGATGTTATTTTACGGAATCCGCTTTTTGGAGCGTAAGGATTTCAAAAATGCATGTCTGCTGGGAATCTGCGCCGGATTCTGTGGGAATCTGAAGATCAGCGGGATCTATGTTTTTGCAATGATTGGCGGGTTTTATCTGCTGATCCTGACGAAAGAGAAAAAGTGGAGCGGGAAAACTTTTTTCGTGGGACTTACGGCAACAGTTGTCGGTTTCGTGAGTTATTTGGCATTGACTCCGGCTATCTGGGGGCAGGGATTTCATTTGTGGGAATTCCTGCTGTGGAACCTTTCAAACAGTACGAACTTTTCCAGAATGGACGGTAAGGTATTGTTTGACGGAACATGGTATGTGCATTCCACGAATCCTCTGCCATGGTATTATCTGCCGAAACTGATCGCCCTGACGATTCCGGTCTATCTTAGTGTTCTGCTGTGGAGCAGTATCGGCATCTGGATCTATAAAGGAAGAAAGCATCAATGGGATTTCGCGGATCGTAGCTATCCGCTGTTCGCACTGACCTCCGGGATTCCGGTGCTGGCCGCAATGCTGTGCGATCCGAATCTGTACAACGGGTGGCGGCATATGTATTTTATCTATGGACCGATGATCGTGATGATGGCTTATGCAGTGAGATATCTGTTGCAGCAACCGGCAATCCGTGCGAGAAGGATTGCAACTGCTATGCTGGTGGTGCTCATAGGATGTAACGGAGTGGGAATTGCACTGACGGGGCAGAGCTCCAGCGCTTATACGAATATTTTGGCAGGTGGTGATGCCTGTGGACGGTACGAGATGGATTATTATGGTGTGACGGCGAAGAAGATTCTCAAAAGCCTTGTGGACCGGTATGGTGAGATTTGGATCAGATCGGACGGCTGTGGGGCCACGATCGTGAATTATTATGTGTTGCCGGCAGAATACCGGGAGAAGATCCGGCTGGTATCTTCACAGGAGGAGATACAGGCTGCCATGGACCAGGGGAAACTGGTACTCGGATGTGTGAATCCGAGTTATGATATCCTGCCGGAGGGAGAGGATGTCGTGTGGCTGGAAGATTGGAAGGCCTGGGGCAATACCTATATGAAGATTCGCAAATATTAAATAATGTGGTATGATGAGATAGTAAAGAGCAGAGAGGACAAGCTATGAATATTATACTTTTGTCAGGTGGCTCCGGGCAGCGTCTGTGGCCTTTGTCCAATGAGATAAGATCCAAACAGTTTATTAAGATATTTCATACAGCAGACGGCGGTCTGGAATCCATGGTGCAGCGGGTATGCCGTCAGATACGGGAAGTAGACCCGGAGGCACAGGTGACGATCGCCACTTCCAAGTCCCAGGTGTCAGCTATTTACAGTCAGCTGGGGCAGGATGTAGGGGTCAGCGTGGAACCCTGCAGACGGGACACCTTCCCGGCGATCGTACTGTCCGTAGCTTATTTGAAGGATGTGCTGGGGGTAGCGGAAGACGAACCGATCGTGATCTGCCCGGTGGATCCTTATGTGGAGACGGCTTATTTTCAGGCGCTGCAGGCATTGTGCGATCGCGCGGGAGAGTCTGAGGCGAATCTTGTGCTCATGGGGATCGAACCCACGTATCCCAGTGAAAAATACGGTTATATCATACCGGAGACGGCGGACGATCTGAGCCGTGTAACGATGTTTCGGGAGAAACCGACGAAAGAAGCCGCAGAGGAATATATTGCAAAGGGTGCTCTGTGGAACGGCGGTGTGTTTGCTTTCCGGTTAGGCTATGTGCTGAAACGCGCTCATGAACTCATAGATTTTACGGATTATGAAGACTTATTTCAGAAGTATGATACGTTGCAGAAGATCAGCTTTGACTATGCCGTGGTGGAAAAAGAGCCTGCCATAGAAGTGATGCGTTTCGCAGGGACCTGGAAGGACCTGGGTACCTGGAATACGCTGACGGAGGCCATGGACAGTCAGTGTGTTGGACAGGGGGTTCTGAACGATACCTGTGAAAATGTGCATGTGGTGAATGAACTGAATGTACCGATTCTGTGCATGGGATTGAAAAATATGGTCGTGGCGGCCAGTCCGGAGGGAATCCTGGTATCGGATAAGGAGCAGTCGAGCTATATCAAACCCTACGTGAATCAATTTGTTCAGCGGGTAATGTTCGCCGAAAAATCATGGGGGAGCTTCCGCGTTCTGGATGTGAAGGATCACAGCATGACGATCAAGGTGACATTGAATCCGGGACATGGGATGAATTATCACAGTCATGATTTCCGCGATGAAGTATGGACGGTCATTGCCGGAGAAGGCCGGGCAATTTTGGACGGTGTGGAGCGGCCAGTGAAGCCGGGCGATGTCCTGACTATGCAAGCAGGCTGTAAGCATACGATCCTTGCGGATACGGAACTGCAGGTGATCGAAGTGCAGATCGGTGCAGAGATCAGCGTGGATGATAAGCACAAGTATGAATACCGGAAGGATTAAATATTACGATGACTATGACTGCGAAGAAGAAAAAAATACTGTTCTGGTCCGTGTTGATGCTGGCGATCATTCTGCGGTGTATCCGGTTTGGCTCAGTGCCGGATGGGATCAACCAGGATGAAGCTATGGGAGCCATGGATGCATGGGCACTATCAAAATACGGTACCGACCGCTACGGCACGTTTCTGCCGGTTCATTTTGAGGCCTGGAAATACAGTCAGATGAGTGTTCTGCTATCCTATTGTATGGTCCCGTTTATCAAGGTGTTTGGTTTTAGCACAGTGACGGTGAGGCTGCCGATGCTGTTGGTATCCTGTGGGGCGGTTGCACTGGTATATTTAGTGTCGGAAAAGCTGTTTGATGAGAGGATTGCGCTAGTAGCGATGGCGCTGACGGCGGTGAATCCCTGGCAGTTCATGCAGAGCCGCTGGTCGTTGGACTGCAACCTGTTCCCACATGTATTCTTATTGGCATTTTATCTGCTGTTGCTGGGACTGGAGAAAAGACGGTATTTGTATTTATCCATGATCTTTTTCGGCCTGACATTTTATTGTTATGGAATAGCGGCGTATTCTGTCACGGCATTTTTGTTTGTATTTTTTCTATGGTGCCTGTGGAAAAAACAGCTGAAATTCCGGGAGGGACTGCTGTGTGCGGTAATATTTACGCTGGTGGCTTTGCCGGAGGTGATCGTGCTGGCGATCAATGCGTTGCATTATGGTAAAAGCATTGAAATGCCTTTTTTCACCATGCAATTTTTCCCGGATAGTATCAGAAGTGCAGACATACTGTTTTTGAATTATTCCTTTGCACAGCTGGGCAGGAATGCCTGGGCATTATTCAGCAGGGTGTTCCTGCAGCTGCCGGACATTTTCTTTAATTCGATCGGGGCATTCGGACCTATGTATCATGTATCGATTCCCTTCGTATTGGCAGGGATCCTAATATTCACGAAGCGCCTGTTTTGGGAAAAGGATACGAAGGAACAGACGAAGATGCTGGCATTATGGGGGTTCCTGATCACCGGTATCTGGGTGGGACTGATCACTTATGAGGTGAACATCAACCGGGTCAACATCATCTTCTATCCTTTACTCCTGCTATGCGCCTATGGCATCGATCTGGCAGCGGCAAGATGGAAAAAGCTCCTGCCGGTGATCGTGGCGGCCTATGGCGTCAGCAGTGTCTTATTCTTCACGGTATATTTTACAAGCTATGCCGAAGAGAGCGGATACTATTATAATAAGGACTTCCTGAATGCGGTGACGGAAGCGGACGGCATGGAGGAGTACGACAGACTGTATATTACGGGGAATCTCGGATGGCAGTTCAATCAGTCTGCGGCAGAGATCCTGACCCAGTATGCCTGCAGGACAGATGCACTGTATTATCAGGGGAAGATCGACAGTCCGGATGGGCGTAAGTCTCTTCCGTATGCGGAACGCTATCATTATGTCTATCCGGAGAAGTTGGGCAATGAGCTGGCTGAGATCGCAGGAGATGGGTTGTTGATGCTCCACAGACAGGATCTGGAGTATCTTGATCTTCCTTATCATGTGGTCGACACGGTGGGAGAGTATCTCCTGCTCACGATAGACAAGGCAGTCCTCTGAATGGGACGGGAGTATTCAGTTAACGAGAATGATCCAGTGCTGTAATCAGGGCGGTTCCGAAGAGGAATCGTCCTTCTTCGTTAAGGTGTACGGCATCTGCCAGATAGTCGGCAGCGTTATCCGATGTGACGCCTAACCGGTGGTAGGTATCGTAGAAGGGAACGCCCATTTGGTCTGCCACATCAGCGGCGCCCTGCACATAAGCTGTCAGCGTACTGCCTGCCTCGCCGTGAAGCTCTGTACCGTTTTCAAAAAGGGTAATATAATTCGGAGCTGCTAACAGGATAAGCGCATCGGGATAGGCTTCCTGTAAGCTGCGGATTCCTGTTCGGAGTGCGCCGCAGTAGGTCACTGTGTCGTAAGGATCTTCCGGATCATCCACGGCATAGCCGGAAAAGTAATCATTCAGCCCATAATTGATCACAAAGCATAATCTGCGCCCCCGGTGATCGTCATTCAGATAAGCTTCCAGGGAGGTACGATAGACAGTGTCTTCCCTCAGAACAGTGGGATCCTGTTTCAGAAAGGTATCGACAGCGATGACAAAGCTCATGGCAGCTGCAGGATCGTCGGTAGCAGGATCCTTGGAGGCAGTAGCTCCGCCCTGGGCACAGTTGTACACATGTGCGCCCGAAAAACCATTGACGACACCGGGGATGGAAAAACTTCCGGTGTAGTTGCCGATGACGCTGTCACCGAAAAAGACAACAGACAGATCGGACAGATCGGGATATACCGTAGGAGCTTCTTTTTCTTCCGCTACCATATCATTTAGCATGGATTCCAGGGTATCCGCATTTCCCGGTGTAATGACCATGGCTCCGTCACAGAAAGTGAACATGATCAGTTTCTGTGCTACCGTATCATTATAATGCAAGTCATCCAGATAGTTCCCCGGATTGTTGATCAGCCAATGGGTTGCTCCCGGAAAGTACATGGTAACATTGGAATACCCGTTGAGAGTGGAGACGAGGGACTTACAGGTCGTCATCCACAGCGTTCTGGTCTCATCGGTCTGAGCAAGCCAGTATTGCATGGAAGGTGCGGGATACAGAATCTCGAAGCTGACCTCGGGATGTGCTTCCACATAGGGCAGCAGGTATTGGTTCAAATCCCTGTTCCAGTGGCGCAGCTGCTTATTGCTGTGCTCCCAGAGGACCAGCGGATCCAGACCCAGATAGATATTGGTGATCCCGTTGCTGGCCGAAAATGCTGTGTCTAAATAGTCTGCAACATCATGCAGACTCTTGGCAGTATTTTCGCATTTGATGATCGTAAGGCCACGGAATGTGGAGAAATCTTCTTCGTGAAATACTTCAGGACTGTACATGGACAGAAAAATACCCTCATAAGATTCTGATCGCATCCGTTGCAGATCAGAGTAATAGCTGTCTGAATGATGGGAAGAAACAGAACGGATAATGATAAATATGATCAGGCAGATGATGAGCAGTAAGGTAACGGCGATCATCCGGAATGCCGACTTTTTATTATGCATGGCAGACTCCTTTGGGGCAATAGGTATGAAAGACAACGCTCATTATATCATTTTCCCCGGGAACAGACAACAGATAGTGCAAAGTTTTCCGGTGTTATGCCGCAACACGGAATGTTGTCTTTCCGTAGGAGTTATGATAGAATGTAACTATTCAGTGCCAAGGTGATTCTGCCAATGAGGTCCTGAATGGTTACAGCAATACAAACTGTTTGGAAATGAGGAAAATAATAATGGAAAATAAAGAAGAACTGGCTATTTTTGGAGGAAAACCTGTACGAGAGAATAAAATTTTCTACGGACGGCAATATATTGACCAGGCAGATGTGGATGCGGTGGCAGCAGTCATGACCAGCGACTACATTACCTGCGGACCTAAGGTGAAGGAGCTGGAGCAGCATCTGTGTGAACTGACCCATGCAAAATACGCCGTTGTGGTATGTAACGGTACCGCTGCACTGCATCTGGCGGCGCTGGCAGCAGGCTTTGGTGAGGGAGATGAGGTTATCGTAAGCTCGATCACTTTTGCTGCATCCTCCAACTGTGTATTATATGCGGGTGCGAAGCCTGTTTTCGCAGATATTGATCCGGAGACCTACAATATCGATCCGGCGTCCATCCGCAAGCTGATCACACCCAGGACGAAAGCGATCGTTGCGGTAGATTTCACCGGTCAGGCAGTGGAGCTGGATGAGATCCGGGAGATCTGTAAGGAGCACGATCTGCTCCTGATCGAGGATGCCGCGCATGCCATCGGCACGAAATATAAGGGCCAGCCTGTGGGAAGCCTGGCAGATATGACCTGCTTCAGCTTCCATCCGGTCAAGACGGTGACCGGCGGAGAAGGCGGCGCCATAACGACTAATGATGAGAAGCTGTATCGTCATCTGATGCGGCTGCGTACCCACGGCATTACGAGGGACCCGGAAGAAATGGTACATCCCACCGATGCGCTGTGGTACAACGAGCAGGTAGAGCTGGGCTTCAATTATCGTATGACGGATTTCCAGGCGGCACTGCTATTGAGCCAGCTGAAGAAGCTCCCTGCATTTGAACAGCGTAGAAAAGAAATCCATAAGCGTTATAATGAAGCGTTCGGCAAAATGCCGGAACTGATCCTGCAGAAGGAGATCCCTGAGTCTGACACGACCTGGCATTTGTATGTGCTGCATCTGAATCTGGAGAACCTGAACTGCGACAGAAGGCAGTTTTTCGATGCTCTGTATGCGGAGAATACCTGCCCTCAGGTGCATTACCTGCCGGTCTACTGGCATTCCTATTATGAGAAGCTTGGATATCAGAAGGGACTGTGCCCCAATGCGGAGAAGTATTACAACGAGGTGATGAGTATTCCTCTGTATTACGGATTGACGGATGACGATGTGGAAGATGTGATCCATGCAGTGAAAAAGGTGGTAGCTTATTACACGAAGCTGAAATAAGATCCGGCAATGGGTGGAGCCGTGCCGGATTATGGGAAATGCCCGTAGCTGTGCCGGATCATGGGAAATAGCGGAATGAATCAGAAAGTGGCAGGGAACGGTATTTTGAAAGAAAATAAGAAAAATTGGATAGAAATTTCGGTGTTTGCTGCACTGGTAGCCATCGCATCGGCAGTTACGTTCTGGCTGTTTTACCGGCAGTGTGTGGAAAGCATGCTGGGAACGGGACTGTATCATTCTGATATGAAGGCATATATTCTGGAGATGCAGGGACTGGACAGCGGTTACAGCTTCCCTTACCCGGTTTTGTTCAAGCTGGCGGCGACGATCCATCTGGTGACCGCCTCCTTTACCGGCGGAGCGGAGTTGGCCATGGCACTGGCCACGATGCTGTTAAACAGCGGAGCAATGATCGCTCTGAAGGTGATGCTGGACAAGCATGTGGGAGCAAATCTGCAGGAAGCTATGCCCGGAAAACCTTGGCTTCCGGGGATCCTCACTGGAACGGCAGCGGTATCTCTGTTTTTTGTGTCGATGGTATATCCGCCGACAGGGATTTATCTCCCCGGTATCAAATACAAATATCTCGGGGTATTTACACCGAATCCATTCCACAATGCCACCTATATGGCGGCACGGCCGTTCGCAATTCTTGCATTTTTTAAGTATGGTGAATTGCTGCCGGTGTATGAGCAGCCAAATGCGGTCAGAGAGCATAAGAGAGATTATATTCTGTTTGCAATATATCTGCTGCTGGCGACCATGACGAAACCCAGTTTTACCATAGTGCTGGTCGGAGCTGCGGGGATTTTGATGCTGTGGAGAATGTTCCGTGGCAGATTCCGAAATTTTGTCCCCACGGTGTGGCTGGGAGTATGTTTTATTCCGACTTTTATGGATCTGCTCTACCAGTTCCGGGGAGTGTTCGTACCGCAGGAGGGACAGGAAGGCGGCATCGGATTTACTTTTGGCCATGTATGGGCGCAGTATTGTGGCAATCTGCCCCTGGCTATCGGACTGGCCATCGGATTCCCGATCCTGGTACTTCTGCTGAACTACAAGGAACTGCACAAGGACAGCATCTACCGTTTCTCCTGGCAGGTGTATGTGATGAGCTTCCTCATGGCATTCTTCCTGTATGAAAAAGGATTCCGGGAGGTGGATTTCAATTTCTCCTGGAGCTACATGTACGGAATCTTCTTCGCATTTGTGGGAGCATTGCTGGTACTGCTCCGCGCGACAGCGAATGTCGACACCCGGAAGAGAAGGATTGTTGTGGCAGTACAGTGGATGGCTTACCTGTGGCACCTCGTATGCGGAGTGTATTATTTTTGGGGATTTTTACAGGGAGCGATGTATTATTGATGTGAGTTGAGGGTTAGTTGAATACCGCCCGGATGACTTTGTTGTCTTCCCGGGTGGTATTTTTGTTTTGTTCTCGGTATCCTTCTTCCGCCTCAGCGTGGGCACAGGAGACAGGAGCAAGCTTCTCGGTATCCTTAAACCAAGGTGAGGGGTACTACATACAAGATTTTATGATTGCGCCCCGCGTATCGAAGCCGAGCGGGGCTTAATTAATAACAAATGAAGATTACGCCCCGCGTATCGAAGCCGAGCGGGGCTTAATTAACAACAAATGAAGATTGCGCCCCGCGTATCGAAGCTGAGCGGGGCTTAATTAACAACAAATGAAGATTGCGCCCCGCGTATCAAAGTTTGTGGGTATGATAAGCTTGTCTTGTTGCAGATCCCCACGCTATGGAATAACAAGGGGACTTGGCCTGCCGTGGGAGTTTTGCGTTTTGGGTCTATACAGAAAAAATGAGTTGAGAGATACTAAATTTGCTACAAATAACGCATAAAAAGATGAATATGGGTCTATAGGAAAAAAACCGGCGCTGAGGTACTCATTTTGAAGAAATTAAGTATCTGGCAGGCGAATTTTTCGCTATAGGCCCATAGTGTTTAGTTTTTGTTTTTTACCAGTCCCCCAAAGTACCTACAGAGAAATTTATCTTCTATAGACCCAAGAAGCTTTTCAAGAAATCAGTAGCCCACAGCTACGGTTCTTAACACCAATGCGGGCTACGGGGATTCAATAGCATTTCTTAACTAACTCTCAAGTTAGTAAGTTAAGTATAATACTGCATGGAAAATGTTAATGAAATCTCGACCGTACCCCATCCCGTATCCGGCAGATCCCGGTATAGACTCCGGCCCCGCAGTAGGGCATCAGCAACAGGCTGTAAGAGAAGATATACCGCGAATTGGCTTCCCAGAAGATGTGGAACAGAAAACCTCCCAGTACGGCAATGAGGCCGACGTAGATGTAGAGTCGGTCCGCGCCATGCCGGTCCGCACCGAGCTGATCCGCACCGAGCTGATCCGCCATGTGGTCCGCAGTGCACCCTGCGGTATGCCCCGCCGTTTGGTCAGCCATGTGCCCGACAACTTTGGATTTCCGACGCTTCTTAAGACTGTCGATACAGAACACCAACACGCCCAGATATAGAACATTCTGCCATGCATTGCACCATTCGATATATCCCCCGCTGAGAGAACCTTCATAGACTTCCTTGAAAAATGCACTCCGCCCTCCATAGGTAGCCAGGGTAGCCTGTCTACTGGCATAGGTGCCGTCCGCCCACTGGGATAAATGTTTGTGAAGATAGAAGTCCGCTGTGTAGCCGGGATGTTCCCGGAAATAGGCCAGGCGCTCGTCGATCGCCAGACGGCTGATCTCGTTGGCGAGTGCAGTATCCATACCGGCGGTATCGTAAGTATCGATATTGAAGCCGTTATACCAGCCGCAGCCGCGGGAAGCTTCCTGCATTCCCATGGCGAGATAGGACATGGCGGTGACTCCGGAGCTTAACGTGTTCCCCGCCTTTTTCTCATAACATTTCTGTACCAGCGGCAGAATCCCCACAGAAGTAACAGCAAGACAGACCGCCATGATGAGCAGTCCCAGACGCATCTTACCGTTCCGCCCTGGACGCAATGCCTCGAACAACAGCACCAGCAACACTGCGATCACAGGGATCAGGGAATTCTTGCGCAGCATCACAGACAGTGTGAGGAACAGGATACTGCCGAAGCCTGTGAAAAGTATCTGACGGAGCATGCGGGGGACGTAATCGTAGGCGGTGACTGAGGGCGCATCATTTCGGGAGACGTTGTCCCGATAGGAGCCGCCCGGAGAGATGCTCCCCAGCAACCGCAACAGCAGATAGCATCCCACCGACAATGCAGCGAAGGAAGGAATCTCGCCGTAGACGAAGGAGCTGTACATGATCATGGGCAGGTTACAGCATACCAAGACGAGATAACAGCAAGAGATCTTCTTGTAATTCTCCGGCCACAGATATTGCAGCGACAGATATTGGAACCAGATCGCCCCACACAACAGACAGACATAGACCAGCTTGATAAAGTGCCAGGCCGGTACGGACAGGCCGGTGAGATTCCAGATCCGGAGCAACAGCTCCAAAAAAGCCATCAGCCCGATCTGCTGTGGATAATAAGACAGATAAGAAACGGTGGGGTGGATAATATCAGTATTTCCCAGGATCCACTCCGCAGCCGCATTGTATACAGACAGAGCATCCGCTGCGGGAACCGTGCGTCCGAAGAGGATCAGCAGGATACCAAGCCCAAATACAAAGGTCAAAGTAAAAACGAGCAGTCCGCGACGGAATTTCTCTCCTATTTTTTCATACAGATACAGACATCCGCAAAACAGTAATCCGAAGCCTGCCAGCTCCAACAGATTCCACAGGGGATTGTCCGGACGCAGCAGAACCTGCTGGGTCTCCATATTGTCGGCATAACAGGTTGTGAGAAAGCTGCCGGCGAACAGCAGCATGGAAAGCAACAGTGTCAGAAGCATGACAATGTTAAGCCCCAGGCGGTAAATGATATTGCAACAAGATCTGTTCTGAGATCCACTCATGGAAACAATTCCTCCGTAACCACAACAATAAATTTCAATTATGCAAGCATATTGGCTCACTTGCGCTCATTGCATTATAAGCTCACGAATTCGTGCTATCGCACTTTACATCCTGCTTCGCAGGATATTCGTTCGCTAATGAGCCCAGAAAAACAAATGTCTGCTTCGCAGCCACTTGTTCTTCCTTGAGGCTCATTATATCATAGCTTTTGTCCGCCCCCAAGAAAAATACGCGGGAAAAAGCAAAAATAGTGGCTGTAATGGAACAAGCGTGGTACAATAAACTTTGTATAAGCACTTTTAACACGCAGAGATAAGAGGAATGGAAAATGGATAAAATTGCAGTATTGATCCCCTGCTACAATGAAGAGAAGACGATCGCCAAGGTGGTATCCGATGTGAAAAAGTTCCTGCCGGAGGCGGTGACTTATGTATATGACAATAATTCCACCGACCGTACCGTGGAACTGGCAACGGAAGCGGGAGCGATCATACGTCATGAATATGCCCAGGGAAAGGGAAACGTGATCCGCAGAATGTTTCGTGAGATCGATGCGGAATGCTATCTTATGATCGACGGAGACGACACGTATCCTTTGGATTGTGCCCGGGAGATGGTGGCAAAGGTTTTGGAGCATCAGGCGGATATGGTGGTGGGAGACCGCCTGTCGTCTACTTATTTTACGGAAAATAAGCGGCCGTTTCATAATTTCGGCAACAGTCTGATGCGTGCGGGGATCAACGGCCTGTTTCATTCCGATATCAAGGACATCATGACCGGTTATCGCGCGTTCAGTTATGAATTCGTGAAGACATTCCCGGTATTCTCCAAAGGATTTGAGATCGAGACGGAGATGACGATCCATGCGGTGAACTATAACATGCAGGTAGAGAATGTGGTGGTGGAATATCGTGACCGTCCCCAGGGCAGCGAGTCCAAGCTGAATACTTACAGCGACGGTTTCCGCGTGATCCGCAAGATGCTGCAGCTGTATAAAAACTATAAACCCATGCATTTCTTCGGCATGCTGGCATTTTTGCTGGCAGCGGTGTCGGTGATATTGTTTGTTCCGGTATTTTTGGAGTATCTGAATACGGGACTGGTGCCGAGATTCCCGACGCTGATCGCCTGCGGATTCATTCTGCTGGCGGGGATCCAGTCGTTTTTCTCCGGTATGATGCTGGAAGTTATGGCGGCCAAGGACCGGAAGGATTTCGAGTATCGTCTGAACCGTGTGCATGGGGAACATCAGGAACGTAAAGGATTATAATATGCAGGAGAAGAGAATACTTCCCAGACGCAGAGGCGGTGTGCTGCTTTGCGTTCTGGGATGTCTGTTTGTATTTTTCGTAAAAACAGAAAAAGATCTGGCGGCTGCGGGCAATATCCTGTGGACGGCCGGATATGTGGGAAGTACTCTGCTGTGGACCGTGCTTTTGGGATGCCTACTGGGTGTGATCGGAACGTTTGTGGTCTATCGTGTGGCAGAGAGGCCGTCACCTGAGGGTGCCGGTAAAGACAATACCGGTAAAGGCGATGCCGTGTTCTGCAGATCTGCCGTGTGGATACAGAACCGCTCCGGGACACAGGTGTTTTTCGGAAGCCTGTTATTGTTATGTCTTGCATGGCTTCCGATATATCTGGCATATTACCCGGGAATCTGTGCGTATGATGCACCGGTACAGACCGGACAGATCGTGGAGCATTATTATTTTGATCATCATCCGATCGTGCACACGTTGCTTTTACAGGGGATGCTGTGGCTGGGAACGCAGCTGTCCGGGAGTATGAATGCCGGAATGGCACTGTACACTGCGCTGCAGATGCTGCTGCTGGCGGGCAGCATGTCCTACGGTGTGCTGGTATTGCACAGACGGCAGGTGGCGGCAGGCTGGCAGATCGTGATGCTGCTGCTTGGAATGTTTTTCCCGTTCCACTGGTATATGAGTGTCAGCATGACAAAAGATACGGTATTCAGTGCTTTTTTACTGCTGCAGCTGATCAGTCTGACGGATCTGTTGCTGGAGGACCGCAGGGAATGGCGTCCCGGAGTCCGGGATCTGCTGTTTTTTATCGGAACAGTGGGAATGATACTGTTTCGCAATAACGGAAAATATGCTATGATTGTACTATTAGCATTTCTTTTTCTGGCAGTATGCTTTGGAAAAAGAGCGAGGAAGCTCTGGGGGAGACTGTTTACGGTAAGTGTGGCAGCTTTCTGTATAGGGCTTTTTGTGCTGTCCGCAGTGTTCTCCGCAACGCACGCGGAACAGGGAGACAGGAGAGAGATGCTGAGTATGCCGATCCAGCAGATGGCCCGCTGCATGATCTACCACGGAGGAGTGGGAGTACTCCCTGAGGATGACGGTACCATGTCGGAGCAGGATCGGGCACTGGTGAATGATTTTATATTGGATGAGGCTTACAGGGATTATGATCCCGGCATCGCGGATCCGGTAAAGCGACATACCAACACGTATGTGGTGCGTTATCGCTCGGGAGATTTCCTGCGGACCTATTTTCATCTGCTGAAAGCTTATCCCGGAGATATGATCAATGCCGCACTGGCAGTGGATGCAGGATTTTTATCTCCCTTTGATGTCACCCATGCGGCGGTGAATGAAGTGCAGGGGAGAGAGGGCCTCGGATATATACAGACACGATGGGAAGAAGATACCCTGAACAACAGAGGGATCTACAAAGACAGCAAATGGCCGGGACTGTATGACCGCCTGGAGACATGGGCGGACGGGAACGGTTATCTGGAGCTTCCGGTACTGAAATATTTGTTCGTGCCGGGCAGTTATCTGTGGCTGTATCTGGCGCTGGCGGCGATACTTGTGATCGTGGACAGAAAGCGATACTGTCTGCCACTGGCGGTGATCGCCGGATATTATGGGACGATGCTGTTAGGCCCCACGGTGCAGATGCGATATGTCTATCCGGTGATGCTGGCACTGCCGTATCTGGTGGCGCTGATGTGCGGAACTGGGCGGAAGACGGAAAATGAGAAAACAGAGACAGAGATAAATCAGAGACAGAGATAGGATAGCAGAATGGACAAACTGATCATAGGAGCAGGGCTGTATGGATTGTATGCGGCGCTGTATTGTGCAAAAAGAGGGCAACAGGTAGAGGTGCTGGAGATGGAAGAGGCTCCTTTTACCAGAGCCACATATATCAATCAGGCCCGGGTACACATGGGATATCACTACCCGAGGTCTCTATCTACGGCCATGAAATCCGCCGGATATTTCAAGCGTTTTACAGAGGACTATTCCTTCTGTCTTCATACCGCGTTTCAACAGATTTATGCCACTTCCGCTCATTTTTCCTGGACGGATGCGGCGGAATTTTTGAAGTTCTGCCGGGATGGCGGGATTCCCTGTAAGGCGCTTCCTGTGGAAGAATATTTCCAGCCGGGGCTGTGCGACGGAGCTTTTCTCACCGAGGAGTATACCTACGATGCCCATATCCTGCGGGATCATCTGATGGAGGAGATCGCGAAATATCCGGGAGTGAAGCTGCACTTCGGGCGGCAGATCACAGAGATCGTAAAACAATCGGACTGCTATGAGATCACCGCATTGCATGAGGGCCATAGAGAGGTATACCGGGCACCGTTTGTGCTGAATGCCACTTACGCTTCCGTGAATCAGGTGCTGGAAAAGGTAAAGGGAGTCACGGCAGAACCCTTCGGACTGAAGTATGAATTATGCGAGATCATCCTGTGCAAGTCGGGGGACAAGCTCAGGGACATTGGATTTACGGTAATGGATGGACCGTTTTTCTCCATTATGCCTTTCGGCAGGACGGGATATCATTCCCTGACTTCGGTGACTTTTACACCACATAAGACAAGCTACGATGCCACGCCGCAGTTTTCCTGTGTGGGAGCGGACGGCAATATCTGCAGAGGCGGCTGGCTGGGGAATTGCAACGATTGTCCCGGCAGACCGGAGAGTGCCTGGGAGTATATGTCTACGCTGGCGAGAAAGTATCTGCGGGAAGAGTATACATTCAGCTATGAGAGATCACTGTTCTCCATGAAGCCGATCCTGAAGGCTTCGGAGATCGATGATTCGAGACCTACCGTGATCCGGGCATTATCCGAAAGTCCCACCTTCATCAGCGTCTTATCCGGCAAGATCAACACGGTATATGACCTGGATCCTTTTTTAGATTAGTATAACCATTCTGAGTGGTCATAAATAATAGATATAGGGGAAACGTTATGGAGAGAACCGCAATCCTGAATAAAGAGAAAAATTTTGTATCCTGTGTGCTGTATCTGCACAACGACGGTGCGCACATCCGTGATTTTCTGAACACGGTCTGTGGCACTATGGAAGAACATTTCGAAAAATATGAGATCGTCTGTGTGAATGACTGCTGCATGGACAATACCATTGAGAAGATCCATCAATTTTTGGAAGAAAGCAGAGGAAATCATGTGGTGAGCATGATCAATTTAAGCTTTTATCAGGGAGTCGAGATGGCCATGAATGCCGGAAGAGACCTGGCAGTGGGAGACTTCCTGTTCGAATTCGACAGATGCCTGCCGGATTTTGAGCCGTCACTGATCATGGATGTTTATTACAGAGCGCTGGAAGGCTATGATGTGGTGGCAGCCGCTCCGAGGAGAGATGTGGCACTGACCTCGCGGCTGTTCTATGCAGTATATAATCTGGGGAGCAGCAATACCCACAAGCTGCGTCAGGAGAGATTCCGTATCATATCCCGCCGCGCAGTGAACCGTGTGAATCAGATGAATGCGTACATTCCTTACCGCAAGGCAATGTACATGAATTGCGGACTAAGGGCGGATACGCTGGTCTATGAGAATCAAAAGAAGGCAGGCGGCGCCAGGAACCGGGAGGAGCGCAGTACCCGCAGCAGCCTGGCACTGGATACGCTGATCATTTTCACCAATGTCCTGGAGAAGTTCTCTATGCTGGTGAGTGCGATCCTGTTCTCTGTGATGATGATCATGTTTGCCTGGATCGTGTATTCGATCTTCAGCACGGTACGTCCCGTGGAAGGATGGATGAGTCTGATGACGCTGATCTCGTTTGGATTTTTCATGATGTCCGTCATGCTGACACTGATCTTCAAATATCTGTCCGTGATCCTGAATATGAGTTTTAAGAGACAGCGCTATGTAATCGAAGGAGTGGAAAAACTGACAAAATGATGTTTACGATTATTTTTCCGGTATTAAATGAACGTCTGCGCTTAGAGAACGGTGTGACCCGCACGGTGGAATATCTGCAAAGCATTGCTTTTGAAGACTATGAGATCATTATCGTGGATAACGGTTCCGAGGATGAGACACCGCAGATCGCAGAAAAGCTGTGTAAAAAATATGATAAAGTAAAATATGAGAGGATCAATGTCCGCGGTGTGGGCGCCGCATTCCGCAGAGGTGTGGAAGTAAGCCACGGCGATGTGGTAGGCTATATGGACATCGACCTTTCCACCAATATCAGGCATCTGGGAGAGGCGATTCACCTCTTCGAGACGCAGCCCGAGATCCAGTATATCAACGGCAGCCGTTTTGCCAGAGAATCCGATACCAGGGGCAGAAAATGGTACCGCAGGATCACATCCCAGGGACTTTTGATTCTGTTAAAGCTGTTCTTACGGATGAAATCCACGGATGCCATCTGCGGATTCACGTTTGTCCGCAGAGAGACGGCACTTTCACTGATCGAGGGCTGCAGCCGGGATAACGGATGGTTCTACATGATCGAATTCCTGCTCCGGGCGGAGAAAAGAGGAGTGACCATACTGGATTATCCGGTGGAGTGGCAGGAAGACTATAATACTACCGTTAAGGTATTCAAGACGATCTGTAATTATCTGGTACAGATCGCAAGGTTATTCAACGAGTTTTATATCAAAAAGCACATATAAGCGAAAGAAGGACGACAGAATGGCACATATTAAGAGAATCGATCTGACGAGAGATGTAGAGGCACATGCGGATGCCTACAGAGAGGCTATTGAGAAGGTATGCAGGGAGACCGCCTTTTCCGGCGGAAAATATGCGGATACGTTCGACAAAGAGTTTGCCGCTTATGTGGGAAGCCGATATGCCAGTGGCGTGAATAACGGTACTTCCGCCTTACATCTGGCCATGCTGGCCCTGGGAGTGGGACCGGGAGATGAAGTCATCGTACCGGCAAATACCTACATTGCCACGGCATGGGGCGTCAGCTATACGGGAGCCACGCCGGTGTTCGCAGATTGTACGCCGGATACCTGGGAGATCGATCCTTCCGTGCTGGAGGCGAAGATCACAGAGAGGACGAAGGGGATCATCGGTGTCCATCTCTACGGTCAGCCTTTCGATTATGCAGGCGTGCGCGAGATCGCAGACCGTCACGGTCTGTTCGTGGTGGAGGATTGCGCACAGGCCCATGGGGCACAGTTTGAGGGGAAAAATGTGGGAACCCTGGGAGACCTGGCATGCTTCAGCTTCTATCCGGGCAAAAATCTCTATGCTTTCGGAGAAGGCGGAAGTGTCACCTGTGAGAAGGAAGAGTACTATAAGCATATTGACCGCCTGAAAAATCAGGGCTGCGATGTGCGTTATTATCATGATGAGATTGGATATAATTATCGACTGGAGGGACTGCAGGGTGCGGTATTGAGCGTCAGCCTGAAATACCTGCCGGAGTGGACGAAGAGACGTCAGGAGATCGGACACCGCTATATCCGGGAGATCACGAATCCTCTGATCACCATGCAGCGTCATCCGGAGAACACCACACCGGTGTTCCACCTGTTCGTCATCACGGTTCCGGATCATGAGGACTTTATCCGCTATATGGCAGATCATGATGTGGAGTGCAACATGCACTATCCGGTTCCCTGTCATTTGCAGAAGGCATATACGGATCTGGGATATCAGCCGGGAGACTGCCCCAATGCGGAATATCTGGCAGCACATTGTGTGACACTGCCTCTGTTCCCCGAGATGCGGGAGAATGAGATCCAGAGAGTCATCGAACTGTGCAATGCTTACAGACAGTAAGGAGATCACAATGCAGACCGTAACAGCAGAAAATAAAACATCGGGAAATAAAACATCGAAAGCAATTTCTGAGAACTACCGGGATACGCAGGCCGGAATCTATCTGCGCCTCATGACCCATGAGGACACGGACCGGATCGTGGCATGGCGTAACAGCGATGCCGTGCGCAAAAATTTTATCTATCAGGAGCTTTTTACCAGACGGTCCCATGAGCACTGGATCCGGACCCATGTGGAGACCGGAGATGTGGTGCAGATGATCATCTGTGATCTGGAAGGAGATAAGCCGTTGGGATCTGTGTATATCCGGGATATTGACAGACATCACAATAAGGCGGAGTACGGAATCTTCATCGGAGAAGAGAGCGCCCGAGGCCGCGGGATCGGCACAGCGGCGGCGAAGCTGATGTTGCGGTACTGTTTTGAGCAGGAAAAGCTGCACAGAGTCTACCTGCGGGCATTGTCGGAGAACCTGCAGGCGATCCGAAGCTATGAAAAAGCAGGCTTCGTCAGAGAAGGACTGTTAAGAGACGATGTGTGTATTGACGGTGTGTACCGGGATATTGTCTGGATGGCAGCCGTGAATCCGGCAGATTAAGAAGGAGCAAGCAACAAAAAATGGACAGAATAAAAAAAGTAAGTTTTGTGATCCCCTGCTACCGTTCGGAGCATACGCTGCCCCATGTAGTTACGGAGATCCGCGAAAAAATGCAGGAACTGACACAGTATACGTATGATATTTTTCTGGTGAATGATGCATCACCGGACAATACCATGGAAACGATCCAGGATCTGTGTGAAAAATACGATAATATCAAGGGCATCGGCTTCGCCAGAAATTTCGGACAGCATGCGGCATTGATGGCAGGACTACGGCATTCCGACGGAGATTATGTGGTGTGCCTGGATGATGACGGACAGACCCCCGCCGATGAAGTGGATAAGCTGCTAAATAAGCTGGAGGAAGGCTTTGATGCTGTCTATGCCAGTTATGAACACAAGCAGCACTCCGCATTCCGGAATCTGGGCAGCAAGGTCAATGAGCTGATGACGCGGATGATGTTAAACAAGCCCGCGAATCTGTATATTTCCAGCTATTTTGCGGTGAAGCGGTTCGTGGTGGAGGATATGATCCGCTATGAGAATTCGTATCCTTATGTCATCGGACTGGTGCTCCGTGCCACGAAAAACATTACCAACGTGCCGGTGTGTCACAGAGAGCGGGAAGAGGGCAATTCCGGTTATACGCTCAAGAAGCTGCTGGGATTATGGTTCAACGGATTTACGGCATTTTCCGTGAAACCGCTGCGGATCGCCACATCTCTCGGTGTGGGCTTCGCAGGGCTGGGTTTTCTCTATGGAATCTATACGATCATCAAGAGGCTGGTGAATCCCAATGTTCCCATGGGATTCAGCGCATTGATGGCGGCACTGGTATTTTTCGGCGGCATGATCATGATCATGCTGGGACTGATCGGAGAATATGTGGGACGTATCTACATCAGCATGAATAATTCTCCCCAGTATGTGATCCGTGAGCGAATCGGACTCGGAACAGATGAGGACCCGCGAGTCTGAATAGATAAATATAAAGTGAAAAACGAAATAAAAGATTTTGAACAGAAGGGTAAGACAAGACCATATGAAAAATACACGTTTTGTAAATTGGTGGAAACAGGACAAACGTTATATTACCTTACTTAAGGCGGTACTTATGGCACTGCTTCCGCTGGTATGCTGTCTGATCCGGACGGCGGCAGAGGGGAGAAGCATCGGCCAGGTCTATTTGCCTTCTTCGGAATGGAATGATGAATTATTCTATTTTAAACAAGTGGAAGGCATTGTGAATTACGGATTTCCCATGGGGTATTTCGGGTTTAACGAAAGCCATGCGCTGCAGCTGTCTTTCGCAGCCTGGAGTCCCGTGCTGGTATTCCCCTGGATCCTGTGGGGACTGGTGTTCGGCTGGAATCTGCTGTCACCGGTGATCTGCAACATTGTTCTGATGACGGTTACGATGTTCGTATTTGTCTGGCTGGTAAAGCCGACCTGGAAGCAGCTGGGGATCCTGACGGTTTTGTTTGGACTGTATTCGTTATTCGTAAGATACATGCTCTCCGGTATGCCGGAAGTCATCTGTTTCAGTATGCTGATCCTGTTCTATGGTCTGGCAATGAGCTATCTGCAGAAAGAGAGTAAAGGCAAGCTGATCGCTATGTTTGTGATCTCTGTGCTGCTTGTGCTGATGCGGCCGTATATGTTATTGTTCCTGGCGCTTGCCTGCTTTTTCTGGATCCGGGAGGATCGAAAATGGGGGAGCATCGGATCTGTGATCGTGGTGGCAGTGACGGGAATCCTGTATGTGCTGATCAAACATTACCTGGGTGCGGAATATTTTACACCGTTGTTTTATACCGACTGGATCACGACGTTCTTCACGGATGGGATCGGTGCCGGTTTCCGTAACTTTTTCGGGACGTTACATTGGAAAGGACTGGAATTTGTCAGACATTGTATCGCCGGGGCGCAAAGCGGTCTGGCTTCGGGAGCCTTTTTTGACGGCTATCTGATCCTGCTGGGAATCCTGGCAGTGAACAGTATCTGTGACCGGAACAGACTGCGCAGGGCTGTCCGTGCGGAGAAGATCGTCATGGAACCGGCAGACGAAGCTGTTCGTACGGCGGTTTTCGGAAAATACACATTGACGGAAGAACAGAAAAAGAAGTTAACGAACCAGCTGATCATAGAAGTGCATTTTGCACTGAGCCTGATCGCGATGTTATTCGCACATCTTTTGATGTATAAGATGACAGAGGGCAGCAAGCATTTTCTGACCTTTATCGCAGCGGGAATTTTTATTGTTAGCATGCTGGAGACAAAATATTATAAAAAAGCGGTGCTTTTGGGAGCGGCTTTTCTTTACCTGTACAGCTATAAAGCAGTGGAACCGTATGATTATCAGGTCCCCTATGTGACGCAAGGACGACAGGAACAGATTGCATACTGGAGTGAGGTTTTTGCAGAAAAAGTGTCTGTGGATACAGAACAGGTTCCGGATTATAAAAATGTGGTGATCTGGACGTTGGGAGATGTGACAGAGGAAGGAAATCAGAGCCTGAAATGGCAGCTGTTATACGGTACGCCCAAGGGATTTGGCATCAGCTGCTGTGAATTTCAATATGTTTCGGAACACCTGACGGAGCTTGAGAGCCGTTATGTTGCCACAGTAAGCGGCGGAATTATTGATGGAATGTGTCAGGCACAGGGGTATGAAGAACTCGGGCGCGATGCGGATATGGTACTGTATCAAAGATACTAGTGTGAAAGAAAGTAGAGGAAAGCCATAAACTGGCGCACTTGAATAAGCTGTCTAAGGCAGGCAACTTTTTGAAGTGTTATAGAGTTAAAAAATTGGATTAAGAAGCTAATGGCTCATCAGGAGGAAGGAGTCCCTCCCGCTGCAACAGTTTCTTAGCCTGCTTGATAGCTTTTGCCTTTTGTTTTTCAACAAGAGCTACAGGCATATCGATTTTATAAAGGTCGCTCGGATTCCACTGCTCGCCAGTAGACAGCATCTGGTAGATGGCGGTAAGAATCATACGGGCAATTGCGATAATGGCTCTTTTCTTGCCACGACGTTTAACAAGAGATTCATATTTCTTTTTGTAGTAAGGAGATTTGTCAGATTTTACGGCTGCATGAGCACACTGTACTAA
>OLRO01000444.1_pt1 | contig 32536 bp, 32 predicted proteins | sample 1673131 | NCBI WGS metagenome assembly OLRO01 (sample SAMEA3136757, study PRJEB25190) | human gut metagenome | biome: human gut; feature: human-associated habitat; material: faeces | place: Austria | collected 2013 | reverse complement strand
ATAGCTGTTAAGATTAAGGACAAGGAGAAATGTATGGCAGAGGATAAAAAATGTTGTTGTAAAAAAAAGAAAGAACGTACTGATTCAGAAAAAAAGCTGCTTTTAAACAGATTAAAAAGAATAGAAGGCCAGATAAGGGGAATATATGGTATGGTTGAGGATGATGCATATTGTATAGATATTCTTAATCAGTCGTTAGCAGCTAATGCTGCATTGACAGCATTTGATAAAGCATTGTTGTCTAATCACATAAAGACATGTGTGGTTGAAGATATTAAAAATGGTGATGATGAAGTCGTAGATGAACTTGTCATGACACTGCAGAAGTTTATGAAGTAAGTTTTTTTGTTTTATCAATAAAGAGAAGAGACTTATGAGCTTACAAATATATAGGATACCTGGGTAAAAAGGTCTAAGCTCATAGGTGTGCGAGTGCGTAGCACGAAACAATCTGTAGGTATCAAAGTCGTGGGATTTTGCCCCAGACATCATATATAATGCAATGTCAGGAAAAGAATAAAAGGAATAAGGAAAAGAGGTATGAATATGGGAACAGCGGTTATATTAGTAGTACTTGTTATTATAGTTGTATTTGCAGTCAGAAGTGGTATTAAACATGGTAAAGGTGAAGGTGGCTGCTGTGGTGGTGGTAGTTCGGTAAAAGAAGAGAAAAAAGTGCTTACTGGTGATATTATTGCCACTAAAATAGTAAGTATTGAAGGAATGCATTGTGAAAACTGCAAAAATAGTATAGAACATCAGATAAACAGAATAGATGGAGCATCATGCGAGGTTAATCTAAAAAAGAAAATAGCTGTCATAAAGCTGGATAAGTCTGTTGATGATGATACTATAAGAAGAACTATAGAAAGACTTGATTTTAAGGTTTTGGATATAAAGAATGCATAATATATTTAATACATGTTTATAAATTAGGTAAGAAGTCAGAAAGGATAATAAATATGCAACAGTATAATGTAACAGGAATGACGTGTGCAGCCTGCCAGGCAAGGGTTGAAAAGGCTGTGGCAAAGGTAGATGGTGTCACAAGCTGTTCAGTAAGTCTTCTTACGAATTCTATGGGAGTAGAAGGAACGGCTATGGCACAGGATATAATAAAAGCAGTAGAGGATGCAGGATATGGAGCATCTGAAAAAAATGAAATTGAAATCATTGAACCTGACAAACTCAACATTGCACCATGCAAGGGATGTGGTGTCTGTCAATGCTCTAAGGGATGCGTCGATAAGGATGATACAAATCCTACAATTGATAAAATTGCTGCCGCAGATATGATTCTTTTTGCTACACCAGTTTATTGGTGGGGAATGTCAGCACAATTGAAACTTATCATTGATAAGTGCTACTGCCGTGGATTGCAGTTAAAAAATAAAAAAGTTGGCACGATTGTTGTAGGCGGTTCTCCCGTAGACAGTATCCAGTATGAGCTGATTGATAAGCAGTTTGACTGTATGGCAAAATATCTTTCATGGGATATGCTTTTCAAAAAATCATATTACGCAACAGCCAGAGATGAACTTGAAAAAAACAAGGATTCCATGAACGAACTTGAGGGGATCGGAAAAAATTTATAAAGCACGTTCCAAATTCCTGTTTGCATATTTCATCAAACGGTACATATTAAAATTAACACAAAGGGAGATGTTAGAATGAAAGCTCATGAATATTGGTCTGTCGGAGCATTGATAACGATGCTAGGAACTTTTTATAGCGGATATAAAGGTTCAAAATCAAGCCATAAATATTTTGCGGCAAGTTCTTTGCTTTGTATGATTATGGCTATTTACACAGGTCATAAGATGATATCTAAAAACAAGAAAACAAAGAAAGAACCAATATCATTAGGAAATGAAGAATAATACAACCAACCTTGTGCCCACTGGGCACGAAGTTGGCACAGTCACTACGGTGTCAGGAGAAATCCTGACATCTTTTTTTATGTCTTTTTACACCTCAAAAAAATAATTTATAAAAATTAAAACACATATTTTATTTGCTATACACAAATTTGATATATCAATTTGAAAATGCAAGTTAATATGTGTTTTTTTGCTGAAAAATCTTGTATTTTGTACTAAAAATATGATATAGTAGAACAAGTAAATTTTATAATGGAGGGTATAATGAGTAGAGGAAAAAGATATAATGGCGAACAAAAGTTAAATATGAAAAAAGTTTTGGCTGTTATTATTACAATAATAGTAATTATTATGTTTTTCATGGGAATAAAACATATTCTAAAAAAAGATAAAAATGTTACAAATAGCTTTACTGAAATCTCATATTTTACAGCATATGAAAATGGTAAATGGGGTGTCATAAATTCAAATGGTGATGCTGTTATAAGTCCATCATATGATGAGATGATAGTTATACCAAATAGTAAAAAAGATGTATTTGTATGCATGTATGAAGTTAACTATTCAGATGGTACATATAAAACAAAAGTTGTTAATTCAAAAAACGAAGATCTTTTTACAAATTATACATCAATTGAAGCATTAAATAATTATGACGAAAATAATAATGTTTGGTATGAAAACAATCTTTTAAAAGTACAAAAAGATGGTAAATATGGATTAATTAATTTAGATGGAAGTGAAATTTTATCATGTACATATGATAAAATTGATACATTAAAAGGCGTAAAAAATAGTATTATAATTCAAAAAGATGGTGTATTGGGATTAGTCAATGCAACAGGAAATATAATAATAGAGCCTAAATATACAGAAATTCAACCATTAACAGATGAATATACAAATGGATATATTGTTAAAGATTCTAATAAACAATTAGGTATAGTTGGTACAAACAAAGACCAAATTTTAGAATGTAAATATTCTGATATAAAACATGTATATGGAAATGAAATGTACATTGTAAAAGAAAATGAAAAATGGAAAATAACTAATAAAGATGGATCAGTAAATACAGAGCTTTCATATGATGATATAACAGATATTAACAATGATTGTGTAACTATTAAAAACAATGGTAAATTTGGAATTATTGGTACTGATAAGTCAGAAAAAGTAAAAGCAGAATATCAATATTTAAAATGCGTATTTTCAAATTATTATATTGCAGAAAAGGATAATAAGTATGGAGTAATAAATATCCAAAATGAGACTGTTATACCTTTTGAATACAAATCAATTGAATTTGATAAAGATGCTGATTGTTTAAAAGCAACAAAGAGCGAAGATGACAAAATATATTTAATAGATAGAAATATGGAGATAAAATTAACTGGTACTAATATGACAGTACATGATGGTTATATAAGAATGAATGTAGATAACCAATATAAATTAGTTAATTTAAAATTCGAAGAAAAATCAAACAGAGATGCATTCCCTAATAACACATTATTTACAGCAAAAAATGATGGAAAATACGGACTCGTAAATAAAGATGGTACACTAGTTGTACAATATCAATATGATGATATAACTGAACAAAATGAATATGGTTTTGTTGCAGTAAAAAAAGATGGAAAATGGGGAGTAATTGATCAATATGGAAATACAGTAGTAGATCCTAAATATGAATTCTCTGACATTACAAAAATTACTGTACTTGGAAAGTGGCATTCTACAGAAGGAATCAATACAGCATATTTTATATGTGAATAATTTTTAAGGAAAAATATCGACGCTTTGTCGATATTTTTTCTTAAAATGTAGGTTATTATTGTTTTTATTAATGTTTGTGAATTGAAGAATATTTAAAACTATATGAATATAGAAAAATATTACTTCTGTGTATCTAAAAAAATTTAAAAAATTGGAGAAAAAAGATGAAATTTAAAATTGGTAATGATATAATTGAAACGGAAAGAGTAAAAAATCTTTACGAAAAATATGGTGATAAGTTTAAGAAAAGAGTTTATACTAATAAAGAAATTGAATATTGTGAGAAAAAAAATACTAATAAATATCAATCTTATGCAGGACGATTTGCTGCAAAAGAAGCAATTTTTAAAGCAATTTCTACAGGCTTGGATGATAAATATAGTGTAAACTGGACTGACATTGAAATTATAAATGATGAAAATGGTAAGCCATATGTTAATTTAAAAAGTATTGATTTTATAAGTGAAATAGACGTTAGTATTTCGCATGTAAAAGATTATGCAATAGCTACAGTTATTGTTGAATTTAAATAAAAGGAGGATACGAATTGGAGTTATTTGATTCTCATGCACATTACGATGATGAAAAGTTTAATGAAGATAGAGATTTTATTATCAATGAAATTTATAAATCTGGTGTAACGAAATTTGTTAGTGCTGGATATAGTTTAGAATCTTCTAAAATTGGTATTGAACTCGCAAAAAAATATGATTTTATATATACAACTTCAGGTATCTCACCAAATGATATTCCTACAACAAATGATGAATTAGAAAGCCAATTATTAGAAATTGAGAAAATTGCTAAATCAAACTCAAAAGTTGTTGCAATAGGCGAAATTGGTCTTGATTATTATTGGAATAAAGATCAAAAAGAATTACAAAAATTTTCTACATCATGTAAAAAAATGATCAAAGATGAATTGAATATATCTATTGAAGAAAAACAAATTATGAATATTTTAAAACAAAATCAGTTTTGGAACAAAATGATTCATCGTATGAAAAATAAGTTAAGTTCTTTTTCAAAAATCTTTGTTTTTATTTATTCGATTATGCAATCAATATTTTTTAGAATAATTATAATTTTTTTATTAAGAGGTATATTATGAAAAAAATTATGATTGCATCGGATATTCACGGATCGGCATATTACTGTCGAAAACTGTTGGAAGCATATACGGAGGAAGGGGCCGACAGGCTGCTTTTACTGGGGGATATTTTATACCACGGCCCCAGAAATGATCTGCCCAGAGATTATGCGCCCAAGGAAGTGATCGCTTTATTGAACGAACGGAAAAATGATATCTACTGTGTACGCGGTAATTGCGATACGGAGGTGGATCAGATGGTGCTGGAATTTCCGGTGCTGAGTGATTATTGTGTACTTGCGGAAGGGACGCAGGCAATCTATGCCACCCATGGACATATCTATAATGAGCAGAAACTGCCGCCATTGCATTCCGGAGATATTTTACTGCACGGTCATACTCATGTGCCGAAATGCGTTGTTCATGAGACAGAGCAGTATATCTGCATGAATCCGGGGTCCGTGTCGATTCCCAAGGAAGAAAGCTGGCACGGATACATGATCTGGGAAGGCAAAAATTTTGTGTGGAAAGACTTCGACGGACAGGAACATTTACGGTATTCCGTATAGAGAATGACAGCGTTCGCAGAAGGTCTTAAAAAGAATTAAAAAATAGAGATAAGACTTTGGTTTTTAGGTAAAATGGTGTATGATAAAGAATACGCATTATCATACACCATTTTATTTTGAAGATATCAGGAAGGATTTATACATGCAGTTTTTCAGGCATTTTTCATATAGAAGTTTTTTAACCAGGGCAGTGATGGGAATCAGCGCTCTCTGCCTTTTTGCATCTCAGGGGCTTAGTGTCTCTGCTGCAACGATCAAAGAAGAGAACATCGCCCGCAATCAGGCACTGGCCATTCAGTCCAATGAAGTGGCAAACTGGCCTACGGGACCGGTAGTCAGCGCAGAATCCGCCATTTTGATGGATGCGGATACCGGAGCGATCCTTTATGCCAAAAATATCCATCAGCAGGAATACCCTGCCAGTACCACCAAAATTCTGACAACATTGATCGCATCCGAGCGCTGCAGCATGGATGAGATCGTGGATTTCTCCTATGATGCGGTACACGATATTGATCCCGGAAGCAACCATATCGCTATTGACCCCGGCGAGCAGCTGACCATGGAGGAATGTCTGAATGCCATTCTGATCCGCTCCGCCAATGAAGTTTCTTTCGCGGTAGCAGAGCATATTTCCGGAACGACCTGGCAGGACTTTGCACCGATCATGAATGAAAGAGCCAAGGAACTGGGGTGTGTTGATTCCAATTTCGTCAATCCCAACGGACTTCCCAATGAGGATCATTACACCAGTGCCTATGACCTGGCGATGATCGGAAGAGCTTTTTTTGCCAACGAAGCGCTGTGTAAAATGACAATGACACATATGCTGCACATTTTGCCGTCGGAACGCCAGCCAGATGATATTATGGAAGTCAACAAGATGGAACTGATCCCCGGCGGTAAATATGCATATCCGTATCTGGTAGGCTGTAAGACCGGTTACACCGATGTTGCCCGCAGTACACTGGTGTCCTGTGCGGAAAAAGACGGCATGAAGCTGATCTGTGTGGTCATGAAAGACGAAAATCCGAATTACTATGAAGATACAATCGCTCTGTTTGATTATGGTTTCAGCAATTTTCAGAGAGTGAACATTTCTCAGACAGAGACCAAGTATAATATCGAGAATGCAGGATCTTTTTACAGTGGGAATGATATTTTCGGCAACTCCAAACCGATTCTGGAACTGAACCAGACGGACAGCATCACTTTGCCGAACACCATCACCTTTCAGGATGCAGTGTCCAGTATTTCTTATGATAATACAGAACCAGGACAGGTGGCTGTGATCACTTATACTTACAATGATGTGGTACTGGGAACGGCATCCCTGGACTTTACGGCAGCGGAAAAGGGCAGTAGTGTCTTCCGGGAAAATACGGCAGAGACCACGGAGTCTGCAGAGGAAAGCGGTGCAACCGATGAAACGCAGTCAGGCACAACGACCACAGAGGCAGGCAATACAGAGACAACCGAAACAGCAGGAGATAACACCGGAAACAATGGTGGAATTCCAACGGTTGCACAGGAGACATCTCCGGAGGAGGAAAACAGCACTTCCGGTGGTCCTGCGGTTATTTTCATTAATGTGGTAAAAGTATTTTTCTGTATCGTGGGAATTGCGGTATTGATCTTCCTTGCACTGCTATTACGTACGTTTTTCAAGAATTATCATTTTGCCCACCGCAGTACCCGCCTGACCTGGAGATTTAACCGCAGAAGAAATCGTTCCAGATCCCGGTATCGTTCGGTGGATCAGGACCTTCGTAACCGACGCAAAGAAGCAATCCGACAGGCGAAAAAACGTCAAAAGCCCAAGAAGTCATCCCACTTTCGTGGGTAGTATTCCGAAGGGGAGATTTCCATACATTTTGCCCAGTTTGATTTTGACATATCAATGGGTACTATGGTACACTGAATAAGAAAAAAGTGGGGTAGTATACCCGGGGGAATGAGAAGCTTAGGATAAGAAAAGGTTAAGGGAGCGAAATACCTTGGATAAGAGTGAATATAAATTAAGAGCGGAAGAAATCAAAGACCTGATCAGCCGTGGGGAGTATGCGCAGGCTGCGGAGATTGCGGATACCATTGACTGGCGCAGAGTCAAAAGTGTTATGATGCTGTGCACCATTAGTGACCTTTACAAGATCAATCGAAGATACGAGGATGCCAGAGATATGCTGCTTCTGGCATATGAACGCCGTCCGGGAGGAAGGACGATCTGCTATTCTCTGTGCGAACTTTCCATTAAAATGGAAGAGTATGTACAGGCTATCGAGTATTACAAAGAGTTTGTGCAGGTAGCGCCCAAGGATCCCGGCAGATATATTTTGCAGTACAAATTATATGAGGCGCAGGATGTCAGTCTGGAAGAGCGCATTGCTGTTCTGGAAGAACTGAAAAAGAGAGATTACAGAGAAAAATGGGCATATGAGTTGGCTTATCTATATCATAGAGTAGGACTTGCTGCCAGATGTGTAGAGGAATGTGATGAGCTGATCCTTTGGTTTGGCGAGGGCAAATACGTTATCAAGGCAATGGAGCTGAAAATGCTCCATCAGCCGCTAACACCGGAACAGCAGGAAAAATACGATCATCGTTTTGACGCACCCGGTACGCAGCAGTATTCTCAGAATTATGCGCAGGATCCCGGTTATGGACAGAACGAAACTTATGATCCGAATCAGGGCTATGTGCAAGACGGAAGTTACGACCCGAATCAGGGCTATGCACAGGGCGGAAGTTATGACCCGAACCAAGGCTATGTACAGGGCGGAAGTTATGACCCGAACCAGGGCTATGCACAGGATGGAAGTTATGACCCGAATCAGGGCTATGCACAGGATGGAAGTTATGACCCGAATCAGGGTTATGTACAGGAGGAAACCTACGAGCAGGTGACCGGTGACACCAGAGTCTATGAACCGGTGCAGCCGGTACAGCCCCAGCAGGCACCCGCGCAGCCGGCGGAAGATGATTTCGACATTCATGTGAAGACCATGGATGTGGGACAATATAATACGATCAATCTACAGGCAGAACTGGCAGCAGGCCTGCGGGAGGTACTGAGTGAGGACCATGCGAAGGAGACTTCGGATTCCATTACCCGTTCTATCGTGGCACCCATGATCGATCCCGGGGATTCCGATACGGAGTCTCTGGACTATCCGGAGATCGCAGATGTCAGTGAAGACGATCTGGAGCCGGAGACGGAGCAGATGGAGAGCTCGGAAGTATTCTTTGGGGAGACCGGAGAAATCGGCGATCTGTCACAGGTGCCCCAGGTAGAGACGGAAGAGATTCTGCCGGAAGAGCCTGTTGTTGCAAGAAGAACCGATGTAGTACCGGAGCTATCCGAAGTACAGAAGACACCGGAAGTACAGGAAATCGTGAAGGAACCGGAAGCACAGAAAGTACCGGAAGCTTCCCGAACGCAGGAGATTCATGAAGTTACGGCATCGGCGCCGGCAGCTCCTGTAGCACCGGTAACCCCGGCAGCTCCCGTAGAGCCGCCCAAGGAACTGGCCGATGTGCTGGCACAGGAATCCGACGGTCAGATCAGCCTGGTAATGCCGGAGGCAGAGAGCATTGAGAAACAGATCACCGGCCAGATGAATATCGAGGATATTCTGGCAGAGTGGGAACGCAAGAAGAAGGAGAACCTGGAGAAGAGAGAAGAAGAGGTTCGCCAACATGTATTACAGCAGACCGGAGCCATGTTCACGGAGTTTGAGCAGGCGGTAAGAGACGGATTGCTGGAAAAACTGGAAAAAGAAAAAGCTGCGGACACGGCAGATACCGTGGCAGAAGATACAACAGATACCGATGAGGTAGAAGAGCTGGAAGAGATCACGGAAGAGCCTGCCACAGAGGAACCCGTGGAAGAACTGACGGAGGCTGCTCCTGTAGAGGAAGCGGAACAAGAGCCTGTAGAAGAGCTTCCGGAAGAGGATACTGTAGAAGAACTCGCGGAAGAACCTGCATATGAGCCGGAAGCAGAAGAATTTGAGGAACCGGAAGCAGAAATCTATGAGCAGGAAGAAATCGTAGACGAGGAACAGGCAGAACCGGAAGAAGCAATGGATGACGAGCCTGTAGAGGAGCCCACGGCGGAAGCAGTAGAATCGGTAGATGAGGAAACAGCCAGCGAAGAGATAGAACTGACGGCTGAGGAAACGCCGGAGGCCGGGGAAGCACCGGAACAGCCGGAGCGCCCCGCAGTAGAGCGAGACAAAGCAAAGGTTCGTGCGCTTACCAGAGAAGAGAGAGAACTGTACGCACCCTTTATCCAGAGCAGATCTGCCAGAGAGCAGTTAGTCAAGGCCATTGATAATATCAGTCTGGCAGCCTACACCGGCAACGTGATCATCACTGGAGAAGAGGGTATGGATACCTTATCTCTGGCGAAGAACATGGTTCGCGAAATTCAGGCAACCGACAGCAATTTCTCCGGAAAAGTGGCAAAAATCTCTGGACATGCATTGAATAAAAAGGATACTGCAGATACCTTATCCAAGCTGAAAAACGGCGCGCTGATCATTTGCAAGGCATCCGAAATGAACGATGCTACGGCAAATGTACTTCACAAGGCATTGCAGCAGGAGAGTCAGGGAATCGTAATTATTCTGGAAGATACGAAGAGGGATATTGATAAATTCCTCGAGAAACATGAAAAATTGAGAGAGTGCTTTACCGCACGAATGGATGTGGAAGCCCTCAGCAATAACACGCTGGTGGCATTCGGCAAACAGTATGCACGGGAGATGGAATACTCTATTGACGAACTCGGAGAGCTGGCGTTACATACCAGAATCGAAGATATGCAGACGATAGATCATGTGGTTACGGTAGTGGATGTAAAGCAGATCGTGGATGAAGCGATCGCTCATGCAAATAAAAAGACATTGAAGCATTTCTTCGATGTACTGTTCGCCAAGAGATATGACGATGAGGATATGATCATCCTCACCGAGAAAGATTTTGTATAACTTATTCTGAACAGTTAAATTTTATAGCGGGAGGCGCGGCCATGACGAAGGAGAAGGTATTTATTTCCGAAGCAGATCAGTATCTTTTTGCCCAGGGGACCCATTATGATATTTACAAAAAACTGGGTGCACATCTGTCGGTGGAAGACGGCGTGCAGGGAGTCTATTTCGGAGTATGGGCACCAAATGCAGCACAGGTGAATGTCATTGGCACATTCAATGAATGGAATGAGGAATCCCATCCCATGCAGAAGCTGGGAGAAGGCGGTATCTGGGGGCTGTTCATTCCCGGCGTGGAAGAGGGAACGATGTATAAGTTCCTGATCTATGCAAGGGATGGCAGAAAGCTCTACAAAGCCGATCCTTTTGCCAATTATGCGGAGTACCGGCCGGGCACTGCATCTATCGTTACCGATATTACAGGCTTTGACTGGAGAGATTCCAAGTGGATGGAAGCCCGGGACAAAAAGGATATGAATAAAGAGCCTATGGCGATCTACGAATGCCATATCGGTTCTTTTATGAAGCATCCTAACAACGGTACCGCCGAAGGATTCTACAATTACCGGGAGTTTGCGGACCGGATCATAGAATATCTGAAGGAGATGAAGTATACCCATGTAGAACTGATGGGTATTGCAGAGCATCCGTTTGACGGTTCCTGGGGATATCAGGTGACCGGCTACTATGCACCGACTTCCCGTTACGGAACGCCGAAAGATTTCATGTACCTGATCAACGAACTGCACAAGGCCGGAGTCGGCGTGATTCTGGACTGGGTACCTGCGCATTTTGCAACTGATGCCCATGGCTTGGCTGAATTTGACGGTCAGTGCATTTTTGAACATCCCGATCCCCGTCTGGGAGAGCATCCCGAATGGGGAACCAAAATCTTCAATTACGGCAAAAATGAAGTAAAGAACTTCCTGGTAGCCAATGCCTTGTTCTGGCTCAGAGAGTTCCATGTGGACGGCATCCGTGTAGATGCGGTGGCATCCATGCTATATCTGGATTATGGTAAAAAAGAAGGTGAGTGGCTGCCGAATAAATTCGGTGGCAACAAGAATCTGGAGGCCATTGAGTTCTTCCACCATCTGAATTCTGTCATCCGTGGAACGTATCCCGGATTTGTGACAATTGCCGAGGAATCCACGGCGTGGCCGAATGTGACCAGTGATATCGGAGGCGAGGGATTAGGCTTCTCCTTTAAATGGAATATGGGCTGGATGCATGATTTCTGTGAATACATGAAGCTGGATCCTCTGTATCGTAAGGGCAATCATTACGCTATGACCTTTGCCATGAGCTACAATGACAGTGAGAACTACATTCTGCCCCTGTCTCATGACGAAGTGGTACATCTGAAGTGTTCCATGGTAAATAAGATGCCAGGTTATACTGCGGATAAATACGCAAATCTGCGTGTGGGCTATACCTACATGTTCGGACATTCCGGCAAAAAGTTGCTGTTCATGGGACAGGATTTCGGACAGGAGCGTGAGTGGAGTGAAGAGCGCGAACTGGACTGGTATCTGTTAGGTGAGAAGCTGAATCAGGGCGTACATACCTATGTAAAGGAACTGTTGGAACTGTACCGCAAGTATCCTGCAATGTATGAGATCGACAATACCTGGGACGGTTTCGAGTGGATGAATGCGGATGATGCAGAACACAGCACCTATTGCTTTGTGAGAAAATGTTCCAGCGGCAAGAACAATCTGCTGTTTGTATTGAATATGACTCCGATGAAATGGGAGAATTATACCGTACCCGTGCCGAAAAAGAAGAAATATAAGCTGCTGCTCAACAGTGATGAGGAACGTTTTGGCGGCTGGGGCAATGAGATTCCCGCAGAGATCATGGCAGAGAAAAAGCCTTACCATTACAAGGATTATTCTATCAGCTTTGATCTGCCCCCTTATGGAGCTGCTGTATTTCTGTTCTAAGTCCGGTTAAGAAATTATAAGAAACGACCGAAATAAAAGATGAGTGTGACCAAAAGGTGCACTCATCTTTTTTCTTAACGATTCAGAGACATGTAAATATCACTAAGGCCTCTTTGAATGCTTGCATTCGTAAGAGGATTTAGTGATATTTATAGGGCGATATAGCCTCAATGGGCAAAAGGAAAGCTCTGAAAGAGCGATTTTGCGAATGAGTCTCTGAATAGTTATTTCAAGAGTTATTACCAGGAAGGACGACAAGCGTGAAGATAACATTTCAGAATCAGACGGTAACTGATACAGAAAATAGAACAGAAAGTATCCAGACGGAGAAAAATACCTGGGGCAGAGATAAAATACAGCGCAATAAAAAAAGTGTGAATGCAAATACTTTTGGAGCCGTATACGAGAGTGGGCAGATCCCAATGCCTGTGGGAAATGAAGAGAATAATAAGGGAAAATCCCTGATTGAACTGCAGCAGGATGCCGGGAACACCAATGTGGCATTACAGCAGGATTACATGACACTACTGTCACATACTATGTCCCAGGAGGATTATGCGAAGGCTTGTGAGGACGGATTTGACCCCAGAGAACTGGATCAGGATACCGCAGTTACCATCGTGGACAGGATCAAAGCAGAACTGGTGCGTTCCGGACAGAACATTGCCGGATACACGGACGACATAGATCTGGACACCCTGGCGGCAGCTGTGGGCAGCGATACACTGGCACAAAGTATTGAAGAACAGTTCCGGGCAACGGATATACCTCTGACTCCTGAAAATGTAGATGAATTAAAAACCGCCTGGGAGCTGGCATCTTCTCTGCAGCAGCCCCAGGAAGGCGAGGTCGGGTATCTTGTAGATAATGGATTGGAGCCGGAGATCTGGAACTTGTATGTGGCAGAGAACAGCGGTGCGAAAGTACAGCAGAATACCGTACCGCAGGAATTGCAGGACCAGATGGATAAGGTGATCACGGATGCCGGCCTGCCGGTCAATGATGAGAACCGCCAGAAAGCGCAGTGGCTGGTGGGAGCAGGTTTGCCGCTGACAACGGATACCTTGCAGCAGCTGGCAGAACTGGATACGATTGACTATCCCGTCAGTGAGGATGCTTTTGCACAGGCAGCGGCATCGGCACTCGCGGAGGGGAAATCCCCTGTTCATGCGAATTTGGCACGGCAGGAAAATATATACGAGAAAGCCACAGAAATGGTACAGGACTGGTTCTCGGATGCAAAATGGGATGTCACGGCGGAGAATCTGGCGGCCAGAAAACAACTGGAAGAGATCCGGCTGCGCATGACAGCGGAAGTGAATGTGAAACTCTTACAGAGTGATTTTTCCATTGATACGGCCCCTATGGAGCAGCTGATCGAAGCACTGCGTAGAGCGGAGGCAGAAGTTGCGGATAAGTATTTCCCCAACGATGCGGATGCCGTGGCAAAATATGAGATCTATACACAGACCGTACAGGTGACAAACGAACTGCCGGGACTGCCGGTCAGCGTGTTGGGACCCTATAGCCTGAAACAGAAAGTTTCTCAGGAGACCGTGGCAGAATTTCACAGCGAAGGTAAGGCGTTGCAGACGGCCTATACAGAAGCAAATGAACGTTATGAGACACTGATGACAGCCCCCAGAAGAGATCTGGGGGACAGCATCCGCAAGGCATTTTCCAATGTAGATGACATTCTGACAGATATGTCATTGGATAAAACACCGGAGAACCAGCGGTCGGTCCGCATCCTCGCGTATAACCGGATGGAGATTACTGCAGAAAATATCGAAAGAGTCAAAGAAGCAGACAAACAGGTCACTGCAGTGATTGAGAAACTGACACCGAAGAATGTATTGCAGATGATCCGGGACGGCGTAAATCCGTTGGAGAAGACTTTTGGGGAACTGGAGTCCTATTTTGCCGAAAATCCTCAGAGTTATGAGGAAGAGGCGGAGGACTACAGCCGTTTCCTGTATCAGCTGGAACAAAAGAAAGATATCACGGAGAATGAGCGGAAAGCTTATATTGGTATCTATCGTATGGTACACCAGATTGAGAGAGAAGATGGTGCCGCAGTAGGCGCAGTGGTAAATACCGGCGCAGAATTGCAATTTTCCACACTTCTGGCAGCTGCCAGGAGCAGAAGAACCTCCCATATGGACTGGAAAGTGTCGGATGATACCGGACTGACACAGGAAGTACGTTTATCGGAGAACAATATTTCAGAGCAGATTTCTGTAGGGATGGCAAAAGAAATATTGACAGATGTGTCAGAAGACACTGAGAGCAGAGACGCATATTATCAGGAATGTCTGCAGCAGATGCGGGAAGCGGTAGAGACCGAACCGGGAGCAGCACAAATGTTGGAAAGGGGAGAGGTAAATACCAGTACTTCTAACCTGCTGGCAGCTCAGGCTCTGCTGGAGGATCCGGCGGAACTGTTCAGCGACCTGCAACGCTATCGTAAGAAATACAACAAAGAGAAAGAAATACCTGTGGCGGCAACCGGAGAGGAGCCTGCCGGAACAGAAGCCTCCGGATTGTGGGAACAGCTGGATCAGCAGAATTTTGCAGATGATTACCGGACCATGCTTCAGGATGCTTTACAGGAGACAGAGACGATCAGTCTGGAACAGGCAGAGAGCCATCTGGATGTGAAACAGTTACAGCTGGTACACAAACAGCTGCGCCTTGCAGGAAATCTTCAGAACAGGCAGGAGTATTTCCTACCGATGTATCTGGGAGACCAGCTGGCAGGAGTGCATCTTACCCTACAGCAGGGAACCGGAGAGACCTCGGCTGTGGATATCCGGGTAGATGCGGGAGACGAACAGCTGGAAGCGCATTTACAGGTCAACGGAGAACACATCGAAGGTTATCTCGTAGGAAATACCCCGGAAGAGGTTACGAAACTGGAAAAGACCTCCGATATATTCCTTGAATGGATTCAGACAGATACCTCTGCAGACTGGAAAGCGGAAAAGCTTTCTGTTGTCAGCTCCCGGGATATGACAAGGATGGCTGCCGGTGAGACGCAAAATGCAGAAACAATAGAGAGCCGGGCAGATGCGGCGCAACTGTACCGCCTGGCAAAAGGATTCCTGCAGGCTGTCGCAGACAGCAGCGGAAAGTAAGGAGTAACAACACATGAGAATTAATTACAATGTATCGGCAATGTTATCCAACAATGCCTTATCTACCAATGATGACCTGCTGTCCAAATCATTAGAGAGACTTTCTTCCGGATTAAAGATCAATCATGCAAAGGATAATCCGGCAGGACTGGCAATGTCCAAACGTATGAATGCCCAGATCGAGGGCCTGTCCGTGGCAAACCAGAATGCCGGCGACGGCGTATCCATTATCGAGATTGCAGATGGCGCCATGACCGAGATCAGTGAGATGCTGCAGCGAATCAATGAGCTCTCCGTCAAGGCTGCCAACGGTATAATGACGGATGATGACCGAGCTACCGTACAGGATGAAGTAAAGCAACTGAAAGAGGAAATCACCAGAATTTCTGACGTAACAGAGTTCAACGGACAGAAACTGCTGAATGGGGAGTACGATCTGAAGGGATATACCAACAAGCAGGAAGTTAAGGTGAACTACTATTCTACCGACGTGCCGGTAAAAGAATATACCATAAAGTCTATACCGCTGACAAAGGATGCGGACGGCAATATTGTGCTGAACGGAGATGTGACGTTTGGAGATGGTTTCCCGGATGCGAAGACACTAAAGACTGAGTTGAAGGATGATCTTTTGACTATCACCGGAGAAAACGGATTTGAGATGCGACTTGATGTGAGCGGCGCACTGACCGGAGCACAAACAGTAACAACGATTCAGAATCTGACGATCGATGCCACAGGTATCGGCGCTATGCGTTTACAGATCGGAGCCAATGAGCATCAGGTGCTGGAAGTAAATATTCCGGCTGTTTCCCTGCAAAATATGGGAATTGAGAATGTTGATGTCAGCACTGCAGAAGGTGCGGACGATGCCATTGATCGCGTAGACGGCGCCATCAAATATGTATCTTCCGTTCGAGGCAGACTGGGTGCATTCCAGAACCGTCTGGAATCTACGATCAACAGTCTGGATATTACCAGCGAAAATATGACTTCCGCATATTCCCGTATCATGGATGTAGATATGGCGGAAGAAATGACTTCTTATACGACTTATCAGATCCTGGCACAGGCAGGAACCTCCATGCTGGCACAGGCCAACGAGAGACCGTCTCAGGTACTGCAGTTGTTACAGTAGGAAAGTTCTGAATAAGAGGACATGGCAGAATGACAAAAGAATGCAAACAACAATTTACACTTCGGATTACACAGGCGAATTCCACGCAGTTGATCGTGATCCTGTATGAAATGACCTTACAATATCTGGCAGACGGAGAGCAGGCAGTAGATGATGCCGGACTGGTGGAAGCTGTTCACAGAGCCAGGGGATGTATCAAAGAGCTCCTGAACTCTCTGCACAGAGAATACAGCCCGGCAGGAGAGCTTTCCAGACTGTACCTGTTCTGCCTTCGCAGACTTGCTGTATGTGAAGTCCGCAGAGACCGCACAATATTGGAAGAGATTCGCAAAGTGATCGCACCTCTCTGCGATGCGTACAGGCAGATCCAGGATCAGGATACTTCCGGCCCGGTGATGAACAATTCTCAGACAGTATATGCCGGACTGACTTACGGCAGGAACCAGTTAACCGAAAACATGGCTGACCAGGGCACGAATCGGGGAATGTTGGTATAGATTTTTTTCCCGATCCGCCGGCTGCAGAGCGGCCAGCTCTGTGAGATGCTGATACCTTTTTTGCAGCGCATTGATCTCATAGATGTAACTGTCAATGAGATCACTTTCCAAAGCATTATCGAAACCCGCATAGGCGATTTCCAACGCCTGGCGGGTTTTTCTTATGGATTCTTTCAGATCTATGGGAGAGAAATCCTCTTCAATGATTTCCGGGGAGGCATCTGCCTGACTAAAAAAGATTTTCATAACATTAACCGTCCTTTCTGCTAACAGTATAGGAACAAAAAAGGAAAAATATACCTGACATGGAGGAAAACGGAAGACATTTTTACACGGAAAGAGGAATAGATTAGGATAAAGAATTGTCGGGAATGCGAGAACAACAGTGGAACATCCGGAAAATTTATTATGGCTGTTAGCAGTGGCGGCATTATTGCTGCTCATAAGCTTTTTGGGGAAAAAGGCAGAGTGGCTCCTCAATTTTGCATTGCGGGGCATTATGGGAACCATTGCCATTTATTTTATTAATATGGGTGTGACTTTCCTTGGATTTACTACAGTGGTTGGAATCAATGCAGTAAGTATTTTGACAACGGGAATCCTTGGAATTCCGGGCATTGTGATGCTGTACGGGCTAAGTATTTATGAAATATTATAAAAAGGTGTTTTGACATACGGAAAGCGTGTAAAATAGCGTATTTCAGGATGACTGAAAATATGAAAAACAATTCTGTTTGTTAAAATGTACTAAAGTTTATCTTTTTACGAAAAAGGTATTGCCAGACGGAAAGTGAGCATTTATAATTCATCTTACAACCAATCGCGATGGTTGTTCAGAGCATCTTATAAGATCTTTTAGAATTTCTATTTTGGGATAGATTCATCCCGCATTACCAGAAGACTGATCTTGAATAGTTGGGAGGAAGGTGACGACAGGACTATACGCAGGAAAAGAATGTGAAATCAGGAGAAGGAGATGAGATATTTGGGGTATTATGTATACTTTTGGCAATAGCTTGCTGTTTTGATTACAAAACGCACAGGATACCCAATTGGCTGATCGTATGCTGCATGTTTGCAGGCCTGGGGTATCGGTTGATCAGCGGCGGGCACAAAGGCGTTTTGGAATATCTGGCAAGTGCATTACTGACAACGATATTACTTTATTTTGTTTTTTGGATCGGAGCCATAGGAGCCGGTGATGTTAAGATGTTGGGAGTCTGTGCCGGTTTTTTTCCCTGGAATAAAGTACTTTATTTTCTGTTTTTCGCGCTCATGATTGCAGCAGTAATTGCACTTTTCAAAATGTATCTGGAACGCAATATGAAAGACCGTTTGTACTATTTGGGAGAGTACTTATGGGACGTATTCCGGTGTGGAAGATGGAAACTTTATTTTGCCGGAGAACGGGAAGGTGCCGGAGCAGGGATTTGCATGGCGGGACCGGTGTTCTGCAGTGCATTGATGTATATGGGAGGAATGTATTGATGGAACAAAAGGAACCGGTTCTGGTTCTGTATGACCGGGAGGAAGAATACGCGCGGCTTTTTTCAGAATACCTGAAGAGGCAAAAGGAATTGCCCTGGCAGATCCATACTTATACCAGGGCGGAAGAACTGTTGGCGGGAGAGAAAAGCGGGGAGGTAACAATGCTGGTGGTGGCGGAATCCTCCTGTGAGGAGGCATTGAACACATTACAGCCGACATGTCAGGCAATTTTAAATGAGAGCGGAACTCTCCGCTTTCATCAGTTTCCCAATATTAACAAATATCAGGAAGCGGGACAGGTGTGGAAGGAACTGTTGGCGTTGTATGTAGAGACGACGGGGATACGGATGCCGCTGTTATGTGCGGAATATAAGACCCGTTTTATCGGAATGTACTCTCCGGTTCACAGATGCCTTCAAAGTACGTTCGCATTGTCTTTCGCACAGCTGATGGCAGAAAAACATCCCACGCTGTATCTGAATTTCGAACATTATGTGGGGATCATAGAATTGCTTCCGGAGAGACAGGACCGGGATCTGGCAGATCTGCTCTATTTTTTAGCAGGAGATGAAGGAAAATTTCCTCTTCGCATGCAGACGGTCATTCAGAGAAAAGGCAATCTGGATTATATTCCACCCATGCGGAACGGACAGAACCTGTTGGGGATCACCTGGGAAGAATGGAGAAGTCTGTTCCAGAGGATCGAGGAGCTGGGGAAATACGAATATGTCATTCTGGATCTGAGTGAAAGCATACAGGGGCTGTTGGATGTTCTGCAGATGTGTATCAAAGTATTTACGCTGACCAGAGAGGACAAGATGTCACAGTGTAAACTGGATCAATATGAACAGCTATTGTCACTATGCGAGAAAGAGGAAGTAAAGGGGAAGACCAGAAAGCTGAATTTGCCATACTTTCAGCGACTTCCCGTGGAAATGGAACAGTATACCAGAGGGGAACTGGCAGATTATGTGAGAAAAGAAATAGAGACATTGGAAGAGTAGAATAGGAGAAGGACAAATGGATTATTTAGAGCAGAGAAGAAAACTTCGTCAGATGGTACAGGAAAGACTGGATTATGGAAGAGATTATACGGATGAAGAAGTGGAGGATACGATCGATGAAGTACTGATGGAGCAGGAAAGTCTGGAGTTATGCCCGGTAGAATTGCGGAGACGTCTGCGTAAGGAATTGTTTGATTCCCTGAGAAGACTGGATATTCTGCAGATTTTTGTGGAGGACAGCTCTGTTACAGAGATCATGATCAACGGCATGGATCACATTTTTGTAGAACAGGATGGACAACTGCGGGAATTGGATCGAGCCTTTGATTCCGTGGAAAAATTACAGGATGTCATTCAGCAGATTGTGGCGGGGTGTAATCGCGTGGTCAATGAAGCGTCACCCATCGTAGATGCCCGGTTGAATAATGGTTCCAGAGTAAATATTGTCATGAATCCCATTGCTCTGAATGGTCCGATCGTCACGATCCGGAGATTCCCGGACAAGCCTGTCACCATGCAGAAGCTGATCGGTCTGGAAACCATTTCGCTGGAGGCAGCCCAGTTCCTGGAGACACTGGTGAAGGCGGGCTACAACATTTTTGTCAGTGGAGGAACGGGAAGCGGCAAGACAACATTCCTAAATGTTCTGTCCGGCTATATTTCGGCGGAAGAGCGGGTGATCACCATAGAAGACAGTGCGGAACTACAGCTGCAGGGTCTTCCGAATCTGGTTCGTTTAGAGACTCGTAACGGCAATACCGAAGGATGCAGAGAAATCGGAATCCGGGAACTGATCCGTTCGTCTCTGCGGATGCGGCCGGACCGGATTATTGTAGGAGAGGTCCGGGGACCGGAGGCTATCGATATGCTGCAATGCATGAACACCGGCCATGATGGGAGTATGTCCACCGGGCATGCCAACAGTGCCACGGATATGCTGGCAAGACTGGAAAATATGGTCCTGATGGGAATGGATCTTCCGCTGACGGCTATTCGCAACCAGATCGCCTCGGGAGTGGATGTTATTGTACATCTGGGGCGGATCCGTGATAAGAGTAGACGTGTCCTGGAGATCACGGAGGTAGTAGGTTGTGAGAATGGAGAAATACGCCTGAATCCTTTGTATCAGTTTGAAGAGCTGGGGGAAAACAGTGAAGGAAAAGTGGTCGGCAGGCTGCGGAGAAAAGGAGAATTACTTCATGAAGGAAAGCTTAAGGCAGCAGGATTATCATAAGGTTTTTCAGAAGCGGGGAGATTGCATACGGCTGTTGGCACAGACATCAGGGGTAGTTATATTTTTTGCCTGGTTTTTCTATCGCTCTATCTGGGCGGTTCCGTTATTGTTCCCTCTGGGGATTCTCTATTTTCGCAGGTGCGTCAACAGACAGTGTCGGAAGAACAGACAGGAACTGACCATGCAATTCAAGGAATGCATCTTGTCTGTGGCAAATTCTCTGAGAAGCGGATATGCGTTGGAAAATGCTTTTCTGGAAAGCCGGGAGGATATACGAATGTTGTATGGTGAGCATTCCGCCATGTACCGGGAACTGGAACTGATCCGCAGAGGAATGATACTGAATATCACGCTGGAAGAGTTGATCAGTGATCTGGCAGACCGGAGTGGCATTGAGGAAATTGAGCAATTTTCCGCTATTTTGAACATTGCCAAGAGAGGCGGTGGAAATGTCACGCAGATCATACGGACTACAGCAGAGGTGATCAGTAATAAAGTGGAAACCATGCAGGAGATGCTGACCATGTTACAGGGGAGAAGACTGGAACAGAACGTGATGGAGATCATGCCGTTTGGAATTTCTCTCTATATCGCAGCCGCTTATCCGGGATATTTTGGAACGCTCTACCATAATGGAATGGGTATCATAGTGATGACACTCTGCCTTGCAGTCTATGCAGGAGCATATCTGCTGGGTGAGAAGATACTGGATCGGATCGAGGAGGAACTGTAGAAAGAGATGATAGGTAAGAAAGGCATCCTGCGTTTTTTCTATAAGGTGACGATGGTCTGCTATAAAAAGCTACATTTGTGGAGAATTCCGATACCTGGAAGAGATAAGGTGCAAGCGGATCTGAATCGTATGCACCCGGGAGAAAATCCGCAGGAGTGTGTGACAGACTATTATGTGACAAAGCTGACACTTTCTGCAGTCATACTGATCGCTGGGATAATGCTTGCCATTACAATGCATTACAGCAGTCGGGAAAGTCATATCCTGCAGAATCAATGGGTGTATCGGGGATCTGGGGAAGAGGGCAGTCGGGAATACAGCATCACCGGACAGGTGGAGGACGGCGAGAGATATTCTTTCCAGATGGAAGTGATGCCTCGCAAGTATAGCCAAAGCGAATTGGAGAATTTGTACGAGCAGTTTGGGAGAGAACTGCCTCAGTTGATCCTGGAGAAAAATGATTCTCCCGATGAGATCAGAGAGAATCTGGATTTATCGGAAACGTATGAAGGATACCCGTTTCTGGTGAACTGGAAAAGCAATTCTACGGAAGCTGTTGAAGAGAATGGACAGATACATCCCGGGCAGGAGGATGTGCCTGTATTGTTGAGAGCGGAGATACAATACGGGGAATTTGTCAGAGAGACAACGGTTAAGGTAACAGTCGTAAAAAGGAATGAGACCCCACAGGAAAGAGAGAAAAGCAAGTTGTCGGAATTACTGCAGCGGGCGCAGGAGGAAGATCCGGAAAGTGAAAAAATCCAGCTGCCCACAGAAATTGAGGGCAGAAAAATTTCCTGGGAAGAAGATATTCCGGAGACTGGATGGAAGATTCTGGCGGGGGCTCTGTTGTTGGCGGCGGCAGTCTTTTTCTTCCAGGACAAAGACCTGCATGATCTGGTGGAGAAGAAAAAGCGGGAGGAACGTAGAAGCTATCCGGAAATCCTGCAAAAGCTGACACTGTATCTGGAAGCGGGATTGACGGTCCGGTCTGCGTTTTGCCGGGTTGCAGAAGATTACGAGAAGGAAAGAAAACGAGGGGGACGTTGCCGGGAAGCTTACGAGGAAATGCTGATAGCAACCCGGGAGATACATATGGGAGTGCCGGAAGGGGCAGCATATGAGAACTTTGGGAAAAGGACAGGAGTCAGGGAATATGTCCGTTTAAGCACATTCCTGACGCAAAATCTGAAAAAGGGCAGTTCTACGCTTTTACAGCAATTAAAGGAAGAGTCTGTCCAGGCGGAAGAACTGCGGATACAGAATGCCAGAAAACTCAGTGAGGAAGCGACGACAAAACTGCTCCTGCCTATGGTGATGCTGCTGGTGGTAGTAATGGTAATGATCATGGTGCCTGCATTTTCGAATGCGGGAATATAAGAAAAGGAAGGTATGGTTATGGGAAACAACAAATTAAAATCATTTCGACAGTTTCTGACAGAAGAAGACGGAATGGGTACAGTGGAAGTAATACTAATCATTGTGGTACTGGTAGGGCTGGTCATTATTTTTAAAGAGAAGATCACGGAAGTTGTCAATTCCATTTTCACAAAGATTACAAATCAGACCAAAAAGATATAAGGAAAATACGTTATGACATCCGTGAAAAAGGTAACCCCGGGTGGTTATATGACGGTATATCTGGCACTGACGGTGACGGTGATCATGGCCCTGTGTCTTGCTTTGATCGAGGGCTGTCGGTATCGGGGAATCTCACTGGAAACAGAATGCGTCATGGATATCGGAATGGATAGTATCCTGGCTGAATATCATAGAGAACTGCAGAAACAGTACAATCTGTTTGCCATAGACTGCTCTTACGGGACAGAAAGTGCTTCGACAAAGCTGACGGAGAGTCATTTGCTGGAGTATATGAACCGTAATTTTTCTCTGGAGGATGTGTTTCTCGAAAAACTGTTGTACCGGGATTTTTTTGCTGTTCAGGCAGAAGAAGCACAGGCTGTGAAAGCGGCATTTCTGACGGATGGCGAAGGAGAAGTCTTTCGGCGGGTTGCTGTCGATGCCATAGAGGATACGGTGGGAATCGGACTCTTACAGCAACTGACGGACTGGCTGCAGGTCATAGAATCCCGTGGACTGGAACAACAGGATATTGCGGGACAAAAACAGCAGATCGATGCACAGATTCAGGAATATGACGGGAAGGAGACCACGGAAGGAAAAACCGTTCATATAGAGAATCCTACCGCAGCCCTGGAAGAGAAAAGAAATAAAGGTCTGTTAAAGCTGGTAACAGAGGAAGACAATATCTCCTCCCGCAGGATAGAAACAGAGTCACTATTGGAGACGCGGATGGAGCGAGGAGAAATAAACCGCGGAAATCTGGTGCCGGGGACCGCAGAAAATTATGAAGAATGGGAAGCGTTAAAACAAAAAGTTTTTTTCCATGAGTATCTGTTGCGGTATCTTGGGCGGTATGGCCAGGAGAAACAGGACAGCCCCCTATGGTATCAGACAGAATATGTCATTGTAGGCAAGGATAATGATACTGACAATCTGAAGGGAATAGTGAACCGAATATTCGTTATCAGAGAAGCTGCAAATACCATGTATCTGACCGGTAGTGAGGAAAAACGGGCAATAGCGGAGCTATTGGGAGAGGCACTTGCAGCGGCAATGATGGTTCCGGAGATTGGAGAGTTGCTTGCGGCGACACTGATCCTGGGATGGGCTTTTGCAGAAAGTGTTTATGATGTAAAGGAACTTCTTGCCGGGGAAAAGATTCCCCTGTTAAAAACAGATGCTACCTGGCATTACGGACTTTCTTCCGCATTACAGGGAGAATTGTCCGGGACTTCCGAAGAGGATGCCTCCGGTTCCGATTCACCGGGAATGGGATATGAAGATTATCTGAGAATATTTTTGCTGCTCTGTGAGGAACAGTCTGTTACCTGCCGGGCTATGGACGTGGTGGAAATGGATATTCGAAATACTCCGGGAAACAGAGCATTCCGACTGGATACCTGCATTGTGGAAATTGCAATGAATGTGAAAGTAAAAAGCAAATATGGCTATTCTTTTGAGATCGAGAGACAGAAATCTTATATAGGATCTTTAGAGGCAATAGAAAATACTGGTAATTAGGAAGACGAGCCGGGAAGGGAGGTGAGCAGCGATGTCCTCTTTATGCAAGTACAGCTTTATAACTATTAACAAGAATGAATCAAGTCCTACTCCGACTTTAAGAAAAACTCTTAACCCATGTAACGATTTACTCCCCGTAAAATTCTTACAGACAGCAAACTTCATAAAGAGGATATCACTGCTTATACTCCCGCGAACACCGGTGAGGGCAAGTATGACGGTGGAAACAGCACTGGTTTTGCCGTTGTTTTGCTTTTTTATGATCCATATGGGAAGCGCTATAGAAATGATGCGTTTGCATGGAAACCTGGAAGTAGCATTGTGGGATGCCGGCAGACAGGTGGGAATCTATGGCGGAATACTGAATGCAGGAGATGCCGGAGAGAAAGAGGATAACGATGACAGGTTGGGAACAGTGGCTGTTTCCTATACCTATGTTAAAAATCAGATCTGCAATCAGCTGGGAGAAGAATATCTGGAGCAGTCGCCATTAGAACAGGGGGCAGACAGCCTGCAATTTCTGGAGAGCAGCACAAAGAATGATATCTGTGAGATTGTAGTCACCTATGGGATCAGTCCGCTCACGGAGGTTTTGGGATTTCGAAAATTCCGTATGGCGAACCGATACTATGGGCATTTGTGGAACGGCTATGCGATTCCGGGGACTGAGAATGATGAAGAATATGTCTATGTAACGGAAGATTCAGAAGTATATCATAGAAGCAGAGAATGTACACATCTGAGATTGTCGGTTCGACGGGTGGAAGCAGCGGAAATTCCTAAGGGTTATCATCCCTGTGAGAAGTGTATGGTACAGAAAAAAGATGCCGCTGCCCCGGAAGAGAATGGCTACTATATTTGCTCGGAGGGTGAATGTTATCACAGAAGGCGGGACTGCCCCGGGCTTAAGAGAACCGTATATTGCATTGCCAGGAAAGATGTGGACGGGTACAGAGAATGCAGTAGATGCGGAAGAATATAAAACTGGAGAATGGTGAAGATGGAGTTGTGGGAAAATGTGATACTGACCGGCTATCTGCTATGGGGCAGCTGGTATGATATCCGGAAGAGAGCGGTTCCGGTGGGGGTATTGTTCCTGGGCGGAGTACTGGCTGTTATGGTTATTGTCTGGAAAGGCTTTGAATGCAGCAGGCTTGTCGCACTACTTCCCGGAATTCTGCTGTTGCTTTTGTCAAAGGCAACAAAGGAAATCGGTGAGGCGGATGGTATCGTACTGGCGCTGACCGGTTTTATAAGCAGAGATAAAAATATTCTTCTTATCTTAGGCATAAGCCTTCTGTATATCTTTCTTTATGCAATGATCCTGTTTTGCAGAAAGCGGAATCGCAGCCTGCAGATCCCATATCTTCCCTTTTTACTGGCAGCATATATAACGGCATGGATGACAGGATGATTGGAGGGAGCAATCGTATGCAACGAAAGAATTATAAAGCGTATTTTACCGTGGAGGCGGCAGTTCTGTATCCTATAGTGTTGGGAGTGATAGTGTTGATGACGTATTTACTGTTTTTTCAATATGATCGCTGCCTTTTGGAACAGGATATGGGAAGGGCGGCAGTGAGAAGCGGCAGTAGATGGATGCAGAAAAAAGAGGAACTGAATCGACAGCTGCAGGAGAAAGATATGTTTTTTGACACGGAGAAATATATTGCCTGGGAGAGTGAATTGCCGGTCTGGAAACTGGAAAAGAATCAGGTAACCGTGGAACAGACGGGAAGAATGCCTTATCCGTTTTCCGAAATAGCGGAAGTACCCAGGTATTGGAGCGCAAAAGCCGCATTTCAGGTGAAGAGGAACAATCCGGTGGAGATTCTGCGAAACAGTCAGAGGTATCGTGGGAAGACGGAAGAAACAACAGAGAGTGATAACAAGGAAAATACAAGTGGTGCGGTACAGTGAGAAAGGATGGAAGAATAGTTGCTAAATACAGAATATATCAGAAGCTTAAATGCGAATTATGAGAGACTATTATTAGAACGGAAACCGGAGGAAAAGAAATATCAGTATTGTATGATCAGCCGGGGAGGGATCAAAGGATTGCTGCCCTGCAGCTTGAGATACATAGACGGAGAGGCCTATCTCTATTATGATATTACTTCCAGACAGAATATTGCACAGCTTTTTGAGAAGAAGCCTATTACAAGACAATGGATCATGGACTTTTTGTGGAGTATGCGCAGAGTGCGGCAGGAAATGTCCCGTTTCCTTTTGGAAGAGAGTAACATCGTGTGGTTTCCGCAACATGTCTATCAGGATCTGGAGAAGAAAGAATTTTATTTTATATATGTCCCGTATTGCACGGAAAAAACAGGATTTGATGAGCTGATGGAATACCTGGTGGAACATGTGGATTATCAGGATGAAAGCCTGGTGGAATATGTCTATAAAGCCTACGAGCAATATGAATCGGCAGGAGAGGTCTATTTGCAGGCCAAAATTTTTGAGGATGCAGAGTGCCTGAGAATCCCTGAAAAAATGGATGCCGTAGAGGAGGAAACAACTGTTGTCGTGGGACAAGATCAGGAGAGGGATGCGATAAGGGAAGAAGAGAAGGAAATGCCGGTGGGAGAAGTTACAGTAATAAAGGAAAAGAAAGGCCTGTTTAATCTGTGGGAAAACCGGAAAAAGAAAGAGAAGCAGGAACGGGATAATTATACCCGGAGTCTGCAACTGACCATGACGGGATATGCGGTGGCGGAGGAGACCGCTTATGAGGAAGAAGATATGGGAAGGACTGTGTATATGGAGGAAAGACCGGCCCCCAGAGAGAGTACACACCGCCTGTTGTCGGAAGAAGGGAAGCTGCTTGCAACATTAGAACAACCAATCTACACGATCGGAAAAAAACGGGGAGAAACGGATCTGGTATTGAATGATCAGTCGATCAGTCGTCTGCATGCAAGGATCATAAAGGAAACAGATGGGTATTATCTTGAAGATATGAATTCCACAAACGGTACATTTAAGAACGGATTACAACTGCAGCCTTATGAGAGGCGAAAGTTGGAAGAAGGAGATGAGATTACATTGGGTAAGATCACGGTAATCTACCGGTAGGCAGTATGCAGCCCCCTTTTTGTTGACGGAGTGATATAAACAGTGGTACATTTGAAATACAATACCGGATGGAGAGAACATTGAGAGGAGCAATGAAGGTGAAAAGGCTTCGTAATGTACCCTGGGTAAGCGGAATGCTTGTGGTGATCAATGTAATTGTGTTCCTGATGTGTACTTTTTCGGGAAATGTGTTATATAATAAAGGCGAACTGGATGTAGTCAGTGTATTGGCCGGTAAACAGTACGGCAGGCTTTTGTGGGCAATGTTTTTGCACGCGGGCATAGAGCATATTTTTAATAATATGGTCCTCCTGTTTTTTCTGGGGGCCATGATTGAGAAGGTGACAGGTCATGTCACGTTTCTGGTGCTTTATTTTCTGTCCGGAATCGGAGGGAATTTATGCTCACTGCTGGTAAAGCTTCTGCAGATGGATTATTCGGCATCTGTAGGTGCCAGCGGAGCCATCTTTGGACTGGACGGAGTACTGCTTGCCTGGATTTTGCTGGATCGGCAATCTATGCCGGATGTGACACCCAAACGGGTGATTCTGATGATAGCATTATCTCTGTACAGTGGTTTTACTGCACAAAATATTGACAATGCGGCACATGTGGGCGGACTGGTGACCGGATTCCTGGCGGGACTTTTGTTTTGTGCGCTCAGGAAACACAGAAGACAGAAGAAAACGAAAGAGGTGTGGACTTGAATATCAACATTTACTATGGCGGACGAGGAATCATTGATGATCCTACGATCTATGTGATCAATAAGATGCAGGAAGTGCTGGAAGAGTTGCGGGTGCATGTGGAGAGATACAATCTTTATGATGGAAAGACCAATATTACGACATTGCCACAGACGCTGAAAGAGGCAGACGGAATTATTCTGGCAACGACAGTGGAGTGGTACGGTATCGGTGGCTATATGCAGCAGTTTCTGGATGCCTGCTGGCTGTATGGAGATAAAGAGACGATCGCGGGAATTTATATGTGTCCGGTCGTGATGTCTACCACCTACGGAGAGAGAGAAGGCAAGCTCAGTCTTGCGGCGGCCTGGGAGATTCTGGGAGGATTGCCCTGCAGCGGCATATGCGGATATATAGAGAATACAGTAACGTTGGAGATGAACGGACAGTACGGCCAGATCATTGAGAAAAAGGCTGAGAACATGTACCGTACTATCAACCAGAAGATTGCCAGTTTCCCGGCCAGCAATAAAGTGATGCGTCAGAAAGTAACGATCCCCAAGGCAATCAACCTGACACCGCAGGAGACAGAACAGTTGTCGGAATATGTATCGGATGATACGTTTGTACAGCGACAGAAGGAAGATATTCAGGAATTGACTTCCATGTTCCGGGATATGTTGGATAACAGCGGAACGGATAATGAACAGGAATATCTGGAAGAGTTCCGAAAAGTTTTTGTACCGCAGCCTGGTTTTGAAGCAAGATATGTTATTAATATAGAAGAAAAGAAGAATCCTCTGTGGATCGCTATTGGCAGTGGCGCACTGGAATGCGGATACGGTGAGACGGAGAAGCCGGATGTGGAGATGCAGATGAATCGTGCTGCCATGGAAGATATTGTGAACGGACGAATGACCTTCCAGAGGGCGTTTATGTCAGGCATTATGAAGCGAATGAAGGGAGATTTCCGAATTCTCAGAACACTGGATCAGATGTTTCCCTTTGAAGAAAATAATAGATAGGAGCAAAACGATGAAAAAGGAAGATTGTATTTTCTGTAAAATTGCAAACGGAGAGATCCCTTCCAAGACATTATACGAAGACGGGGATTTCAGAGTAATCTTGGATCTGGGACCGGCTACCAGAGGACATGCGCTGATCCTGCCCAGGGAGCATGCGGATAATCTCTATGAACTGCCGGAGGATACAGCGGCAAAAGTATTTGTTCTTGCAAAAAAGATGGCAACAAAGATGACAGAGAAATTACATTGCGATGGTCTCAATATCGTACAGAATAATGGAGAGGCTGCCGGACAGACCGTTCGCCATTTTCATATGCATTTGATTCCCCGTTATGAGAATGATGGACAGCATATTTTATGGAATCCCGGGAAAAGTACACCGGAAGAACTGGAAGAGATTCGCAAAACCATTACCGAATAACAGGGAGAAACCATGAGAACAGTAGATGTAGCTACTTTGACGCAAAATATCAAAGAAATGTGCATAGAGGCCAATCATTTCTTATCTGAGGACATGAAGACGGCATTTACAAAAGCGGAACAGCAGGAAAAAGCACCTTTGGGGAAGCAGATCCTGCAACAGTTGCAGCAGAATATGGATATTGCAGGCAAGGATATGATTCCCATCTGTCAGGATACCGGAATGGCGGTTGTATTTCTGGAAGTGGGTCAGGATGTGCATCTGACAGGGGGCAATGTGGAAGATGCCGTCAACGAAGGTGTCAGACAGGGATATGTGGACGGTTATCTGCGAAAATCTGTGGTGAAGGATCCCATTTACCGGGAGAATACGAAGGATAATACACCCGCGATCATTCATTATAGTATTGTTCCGGGGGATCGTGTCAGGATAACCGTGGCACCGAAGGGATTTGGCAGTGAGAATATGAGCAGAGTATTTATGCTCAAGCCAGCAGACGGAGTAGAAGGCGTGAAGAACGCAATCCTGACGGCGGTCAAGGATGCAGGACCGAATGCGTGCCCTCCTATGGTAGTCGGAGTGGGAATTGGCGGTACTTTTGAAAAATGTGCATTGATGGCGAAGAAAGCCTTGACACGTCCGGTGGATGAACATTCGGAGATACCCTATGTGAGGGAACTGGAAGAAGAACTGCTGGAGAAGATTAATAAAACAGGCATCGGACCGGGAGGACTGGGCGGATCAACCACAGCACTGGCGGTCAATATTAATACATATCCCACACATATAGCGGGATTGCCGGTAGCTGTAAACATCTGTTGCCATGTCAATAGGCATGCAGTTAGAGAGATCTGAAGTAAAGATGTCCGGATATTATAATAATTGGAGTGTAAGCAACATGGATAAATATGTAAAAGTACCTCTCAGCGATGAAGATGCCCGCTCTCTGAAATCAGGAGATTATGTATATCTGACAGGGACCATTTATACAGCCCGGGATGCGGCGCACAAGAGAATGCAGGAAGTTCTGGACAGGGGAGAAACACTTCCTATAGGAATGAAAAATAACGTAATCTACTATATGGGACCGTCTCCGGCGAGAGAAGGCCGTCCTATAGGGTCTGCAGGCCCGACAACAGCCAGCAGAATGGATAAATATGCACCGGGATTATTGGATCTGGGACTGAAGGGGATGATCGGAAAAGGAAAAAGGTCACAGGCAGTCCGGGATGCCATTGTAAGAAACGGAGCGGTATACTTTGCAGCCGTAGGTGGTGCAGGAGCACTTTTGTCCCGCGCAATTACCTCTTCTGAGGTCATTGCATATGATGATCTTGGGACAGAAGCTATCCGTAAACTGACCGTAAAGGACTTTCCTGCGATTGTAGTAATTGACGCAGAAGGTAATAACCTGTATGAAACGGCGGTAAAAGAATACAACGAAGAGTAGACTGGGGCGGACTATGTATAGAATCATACTGATGGTGGTAAGACTGTTCTATAAGGTGCCGTATTATCTGATTCGGATATGGTGGCTGGGAACCAGAAAGAATTTTGACCTGGAAAAGAACTATGTATTTATCAAAAAGGTAACAAAAGCGGCAAACCGTGCCGGAAGAGTAACCATAGAGAGCTATGGTGTAGAAAATATTCCGAAAGAAAACGGGTTTATCTTTTTCCCGAATCATCAGGGAATGTTTGATGCACTTGTGTTTCTGGAGTCCTGCCCGGTTCCTTTCTCTGTAGTCTATAAGAAAGAAGTAAGCAATGTAATCCTGTTAAAACAAGTATTTCGGGCATTGCACGCGATTGCCATAGACAGAGAAGACATTAAGCAATCGCTTCAGGTGATCAATCAGATGACAGAAGAAGTAAAGCAGGGCAGAAACTTTCTGATCTTCCCGGAAGGAACCAGAAGCCGTATGGGAAATCAACTGCTTCCATTTAAGGGAGGAACATTCAAAAGCGCAGTCAGAGCAAAGTGCCCCATTGTACCATGTGCTCTGATTGATTCTTACAAACCGTTTGATGAGAAGTCCATAGCTCCGGTTACGGTAAAGCTGATCTATTTACCGCCAATCTGTTATGAAGAGTATAAACAGTTGAAAACACCGGAGATTGCGGACATTGTAAAAACGAAGATTGAAGAAGCTATTCGGCAATATTCATAAACAATATCTACAATTAGGAAAATAATAAAAAAAGCGATTGACAAAAGCATAGAGCTTATGTATAATAATTTTTGCGTCACGAAATGACGCCAATAACATATTGGTAGAGACGATGTTCAGATCATGGAGAAATACTCAAGAGGCTGAAGAGGCGCCCCTGCTAAGGGTGTAGGTCGGGTAACCGGCGCGAGGGTTCAAATCCCTCTTTCTCCGTTTACTACCAATAGGAAGTAAAAGAAGAATCTTAAGAGATTGAGATTTCTTTTTTTACGCCATTTCCACCATTGTGTAAATGCTTTGAAAAATAAATGTAAAAAGTTGTTGACAAAGCACGGAGCAATGTGGTAGTATGAAACTCCACTGCGAAAATGAAAGTTTTCCGGTTGAGAAAAAGATTTGAAAAAATCGAAAAAAGTTGTTGACAAACGAAAGCGGTTATGATAAGATATCAGAGTTGCCGCTGAGAACAACAGCAACGAACGAACGAGCTCTTGCGGAGCAAGAGGCTTTGATCTTTGACAAATAAACAGTAATGCAACCCTGAAAATTCCAAGATTTTCAGAG
>OLRO01000439.1_pt1 | contig 32787 bp, 23 predicted proteins | sample 1673131 | NCBI WGS metagenome assembly OLRO01 (sample SAMEA3136757, study PRJEB25190) | human gut metagenome | biome: human gut; feature: human-associated habitat; material: faeces | place: Austria | collected 2013 | reverse complement strand
AGCGAAACCCGATCGTGTCTAAATCCGAGTTTGTGCTGTCACTGTTTGAGCAGCTGATCGGTGACGGCATGGTGACGGCGAAAGAAAAGTCCATCCTCGGTCGCTGCACCGAGCAGGTGTACCTGCCCTACATCCGCAACGGCTACAAAGGCACGCCGCCCACGCTGCAGGACTTTTACCGTCTGCTCCAAATGCAGCCGGAACCCGAAGCAGAGGGACTGGCGCTATCGTCCGAGTTGTTCATTACCGGCACACTGAACACCTTTGCCCGGCATACCAATGTGGACACGCAGGCGCGAATCATTGCCTACGATATCCGCGAACTGGGCGAGCAGCTTATGCCGCTGGGGATGCTGGTGACGTTGGATGCCATTTATAACCGCGTCATCCAGAACTGGAAGAAAGGCCGCAGAACATGGATTTTCTGCGATGAGTTTTACAGGGCGAGACGTTCTGTGACTTAATAGGTCACAGGGTCAATGAGATTTATTGATACAACTAATAGAATGTTGCTCAAATGAGTGGCTAACACCACAAAGGGGCGCACATAAACTGCCTACGGCATGAGTAGCAGCGCCATGTGAAAATGTCGGAAAGCTAGGCTGGAGAGCAAAAATTCGACCCAAACAGTTTTAGCTGTGGAAATGTTTGTAGAGGTACAGGCTGTCGAAGATTATGTAGTGGGCTGTATATGGTGAGAATCCCGCAAGGGGGACGAACTGACGATTTAAAGGGTCTAAAATTCGAATGCGTTGAAAAGCGTATGTCCTAACAGGACGCTGATTACCGAAAAGTAGTTGGGTAGAAATGAAAGTCGGAATACTGTTAAAGGCAGTATAAATCAGCAGGCTCAAAGGAAGCACCTAAGTACAGTATCGCATTCTATTGGAACGTCGGAAGCAGCAAACGGTGAGCAGTGGCGACTGCTAAGACCCGTTGGCAGACAAATACATAAGCTGCCTTTATTGTTGTGAAAGCGGAGGCACGAGCGATGAAATTTCTGTAATGGAAATGGAGCAACAGCCTCTAGTGGGAGTGCCGCAACTAGCAGCGGCACAAAAGTAAGTGCAATAAAATAATGTAGTCAACATTCATAGGTTCGAGTATGACTAAGAGAAACCAACCAACAAAGGTGGTGTTGACTATGCGAAGAAAGGATATCAGAAAGCGGAAAGGTATTCGGTACGCCGAATACTACAATATGGTAGAAATTCAAGACGAATTATATCGGCAAGGAATGATGAAAAAGAAATTCTACCATCTTATGCCGATAATTGCCAGTCCACAAAATATCCGACTGGCATATCGCAATCTGAAAAATAACAAAGGAAGTAATACTCCCGGTGTAGATGGAAAAACCTTTGCTGACTATGCAAAACTTGAAGATGTTGAACTAATAAGAAAAGTGCAGGAAAAGCTGCTCAACTATCAGCCCAAGGCTGTTAGGCGTGTATACATTCCTAAATCAAACGGGAAATTGCGCCCATTAGGGATTCCGACTGTACTGGATAGATTAGTACAACAGAGCATATGCTCTGTAAAGAAGGGTATGCAGATGTGTTATTTGAACTTGGGAACCGTATGTCACCCTTACAAAGTGTGGAATACTGCGATAACAGACTGGCAAGGTTTGTGGCATCCAAAGGAAAGTGCGAAATCACAGGGAAATTGTTATCTGTGAATGAAGTTCACTGTCATCACTTTCTGCCGCGACATCTAGGTGGAACAGACCAGTATTCAAATTTGCGTATAGTTCATGTGGATGTACACAGGCTTATCCATGCTACTACTCCGGAAAGTATTCAATTTTACTTGCGAAAAACAGGTTGTTATAAGAAACCATGTCTTGATAAAATCAACCGCTGGCGTGCAAGTGCCAATCTTCCCGCTATTACGTTATAAAAAAAATATATAATCCTTACTTTGAAAGTGACTGCATTAACAATGAAAAACTTATCCCATGGAACGCCGTGTGCAGTGAAAGCTGCTTGCACGGTGTGGACCGGGGCGAAAGGCTCGAAAGAGTCTGACCTATCGGTATTTTTGTTCCGCTACGAGTACAGCGCCAACTTTTTCTATAAGCTGTGGAAACGGATTCGTAAGTACAACGGACTTGTGACCGGGCTGACGCAGAATGTGGACGAACTGCTGCGCTCCGACACCGCCCGCCTGATGCTGGCAAACTCGGAGTTTCTCGTGATGCTGAACCAGAGCGCCACCGACCGCGCGGAACTGGCGAAGCTGCTGAACATTTCCGACAACCAGCTTGGCTACGTCACCAATGTCCCCGCAGGCTGCGGGCTGATTCGGTGCGCGGGCAATATTGTTCCATTCACCAATTCCTTCCCGAAGGATACAAAGCTCTATAAATTGATGTCGACCAACCCGTCTGAGAAAAGGGAGTAAAGCCATGCAATACAAAAATAAAGGACCGCCGAAGCGGTCCGAAGGGGTGCTACAAACTTGAATTCGACGCTATGATATTTCCTTTTCGTCATCTCTCGGTGGTCGAACATAGCGTAGCATTTCTTTTACACAAGCACCGAATTGCAAGAAATTGGATTTTGCTTCTTTTAGTGTTATTCCATGATTGGAGTCGCTTGGCTCGTTATCAGAAGTGATGAACGGGTCATTCTCCCAAAAGCAAACGGGACAAATATACCCACAATCTTCATCTGCCGGGACATTGTAGGTAAGAAATCCACAACAAGGACATGGATATTTTTTCATTACGGAGTTTGTTCGCCCCTTTCATTTTTCAAATTTATAGACCTATTTTAATGCTGCCAAATATTGTTTTCCAAATCCCGCAGCCGTCCCTTATAGTCATCTATCAGAGCCTGAACATTTTCCCCCTGCGGGAAGGTCACCAGATAGCCGTCCCCAGCTTCATGAAAGCCGATGATTCCGGCAAGCCCTGCCATCTCGGCCACTTTCAGCAGGGTGTGGTAGTCATACTCGGCGGCACTGATATATAAATTCATGGGAGAAACCTCGCGTTTCAGAGAGATGATTCTATTATAGCAACATCTTTTCATAATTGCAAAGAAAATGCTGTATCGTCCAGAATCGGATGATACAGCATTGCTTTTTATATGTAATGGCCCTTTAGCCCAATTTGTTGTCTGGCCTTGACCGAGCGATTGCTCTGGCATGGTCTAAGGCGCAGTGGTGTGCGGGATGCTTCCCGCGTTTGTTTTGATTACGAGACTTATTATAGCGGCGACTTGTGTGTAGAATTTAAAAGCTGTTTGAACGATTTTGAAATTCAATTTGAATAATTTATGACGTGGGGTGATGCCATGAAAGATATTAAAGAAAAGCCAACCGCGCATATGCCGAGAAGCAATGCAACCGGGGAAATCCCGAAAGCTGCGCTGAAAAAGGCGTGGACGGAGGCCAAGGAGAAAAGCCGAACCATGCTGCGGGAAAGCACTTCTACACAGGGAGACGGTGATTATACAGCTGCGCAAGATACCAGCTCGGTGGTAACCGATACATCCTATTCGGTCATCAAGCAAAACACAGATTTCACCGTGCAGCAGGGGCGCAAGATTGCGCGCAAACAGGCAGAAAAATACCGGGAACGACACGCCGCTGAACAGGTCGAGACCGCCCGCGCCCATGCCGCCAATGAGCGCGGTGTCAGCCCGAAACAGGCTGGGCACGACACGCTGACCGATGCAGAGCAGCGCTCGCGCCGTGGGGCGGATTTGCCCCGCCAGCGAGCAAAAGAAAAAGCCGTCACCGCCAAGACCGTGCCGCGCGATATTCGCGGTGTGACCCAAAGTCAGCGCCAACTGCGAACCGCCGCAAATGAAACTGTGTGGAGCATAACAACCCAAGCACAAATGCAGACTCGTACCCGTCAAGTGCAGCTTGCTATCCAGAAAGCCGCCAGCAGCACCTGCAAGACGGCTGTGGCGGTGCGCTCGGCAATACGGCATTTTCTTGTCGGCCTGCACAGTCTTGTCGCGGCCATTGCTGCAGGGATTAGCGTGGCACTCAGTATTATTATTGTCATCAGCCTTGTGGCCTTTGTGTCCGGCTCGGCCTATGGCATCTTTTTTGCCGCCAATGCCCCCAACGCCGACACAATTACCGTGCAACAGGCAGTAGAAACACTGACAGCAGAATACCGCGACAGGCTGGAAGAAATCTCCGACACCGTACAGCATGACCGCCAAGACATTACAGCCAACGATGACGTGTACTACATTCGTTGGCAAGATGTCCTGGCGGTCTTTTCTTCGTATGTTTCAGGAAATGAACAAGGCGCACCCGTTGCGGCACTGACAGAGGAGCAGGTAGATAAACTGCGGGAAACTATGTGGGCGATGAATGCGGTGGATTGTTCCACCCACCCGGAGACTACCACAATAGAAACTACCGATGAGGACGGCAACCCGACTACCACAGAAATCACCGAAACTGTCCTCGTAATCGAACTGACCCACAAAACACCCGACGAGATGGCGGCAGACTATCACTTTTCCACCCGCCAGAATACTTATCTGCAATTGCTGCAGGACCCGCAGTACGAAGAGCTATGGGCAGAACTACTCGGCGGCTTTGCACAGGGCGGCGGTGAGCTTATGACTCCGGACAGCACCCGCATCCCGACAGGCACCCTGCAATGGCCGCTGCCTGTCGCGGGTACGATTACTTCTCAATTTGGTCACCGCGTGGACCCCATCACCGGCGAGGTAAGCTCCCACACCGGCACCGACATTGCCTGTGCCGAGGGTACGCCGATTCTCGCCGCCGCAGATGGCGTGGTCACTGTTGCCAACGGCCTTGACAGCTGGGGCGGCAGCTACGGCTATTACATCCAAATCGATCACGGCGGAGGGCTGGAAACTTTGTATGCACACTGTTCGTCCATCTGTGTAACTACCGGTCAGCAGGTGCAGGCCGGGCAGGTCATTGGCTATGTCGGGCATACAGGAAGGGCAACAGGCTCACATTTGCATTTCGAGATACACATAAATAAAATTAGGAAGGACGCAATGAGTTATTTCGGGATGCAATATTGAGAACAGATTTACAATTTGCAGCCGGTCACGGTCTGCTCAGCGCACGATCAGGACATAGGGATCAAACAGTTGTTCATGCAGCTCGTCCATGGCCTGTTCGGGGTCGGAAATATCGGTCAGCCAGAGCGAATAGTCATACTGGCAGAATCCGGACAAATCCATCTTGAAGTTTGTTTCCCAGTTGTTGTTCATGACCCAGGAATACAGCGGGCGGGCATTGTTTTCTGCTGCGCCGTCGCACAGGCGGATGGGGTGATGCTGCATCTCGCCGGTATAGAACATGGGAACATCTCTGGCTGCAATCAACACGCCGCCTTCGGGGGAAAGGCGTGCCGCGCCGTCATCCGACATATAGAATTCCATGCAGGTGCCGGGCAGCTGGTCAATGCCGGGGCGGAAAGCCTCACGCGCACCCTTGCGAAGCACGGTTTCGTTGCCGGGACGGTTCAGATCAAGCGACAGGAAAACACTCTCCACTTCGTCCGAAATTGTCTTGCCAAGTTCCAGGGTAAAGTCAATGCGGGGAATTGCTTCATACAGTTTCAGCAGAACATCAGCTTTTACTGTACCGGCAAGGCTGTAATGCAGACGCAACTGGGTGAACACAGGACCATGTTCCATGCAGGTGATTTCCATCAGTTTTCCGATGTGCGTTTCTGCGTGTTTGCCGCGAATATTGCGACCCAGTGCGCGGCGCTCCTCGTAAGAAGAGAACGGCACCTCCTGATGCAGAGGCGTACGCTGGTACACCGGCGTGAAGAATGGAATGGCAGTGCCGGCCATTTCGGTTCCAGTGCGCTTATCCACAAACGAAGTGATGCCATCGCCCGGCTTATAGCAGATGCGGAAGAATTTGTTTTCCACTTCATACGGCAGGCGGTACGTCACCGGGTCGTAGTCATTCACAATATCCCGTACTTCTTCAGCGCCCATATAGCAGTGACGTGTATTCAGCGTTTCCGGAGCTTTGTGACGGGCAGTGTAGATGTATTCTTTTTCTTCGCCGTAAGACAGCGTATCAATAAAGCTGATTTTGCGTCCGCGCGGGTGAGGGGATACCTGGCAGGTGTACAGGTTTCCTGCCAAATCACGCACCTCAACATCTTCAAGTGCAAGAGTTTCAATATAAAACTCGATCAGCTGGGGTTGGCTCGTGTGGCTGACGCCTACCGCACGCACAGCACCGGTGGTGTTGTAGTAGCGGAGCATATCGCCTTTCTTCTCGGCAATGGAGCAAAGCATAAGGGAGGCGGCTTCATGCGCCTTGGATGCGTAGCTGTTCTTACGCATATCCAGGTTCAGCACCATCGTGTCATATGGGTTGGTAATGGTAGAAGAATGTCCCCATGTATGCTCTGCATACAGCATCAAGTTGTCCTGCACGGTTTCGGACAATGCCGGATAGTGTGCTTCTGCATCCGGATCCAGACGGTTTGCAAGCTGCCAACGGTGGTCGGCATCCTTGTAGTGCTTGACCGCATAAGGGGTACTGCCGACACCATTGGCCCACCAGTCCGTCCAGTCACCGCGGTAAACAGGTGCATCCGTAAGTTTCGGTGCGATGGCAGCGTACAACTCCTGCAACGAAACCATCTCAACACGTACTTCCTGACCGTACTTTTCATTATAAGCACGGATGGTTTCCATAATCTCGGCAGACGGCGGCGCGTTATCGCTGAAAACACCGGACACTGCGGTTACGATGAAATCATACGGATAGCCCTCGGTTTCACATTCGGTCAGATACTTGTCAAGATTTGTATGCAGCTGATCCGAGTAGGAAGTGCCGGCGTCGGCATCTTCACCCAGACGGTTGCGCATCATCCAGTTGACAGCGTGGTTGGGCTGAAGCCCCAGCACATTGCCCAGATTATAATGTTCGCCGTTCCAGACCAGCAGCCGCTGTCCGGAAGCGTTTTCCCAGAAGAAAGCATTCTGGTTCTGGTACAGCGGATACATACCGTGGTGGCAGTGAACATTCGTGAAGAAGAACTCCACACCGTTTTCAATCATGGCGTCACGGTAGCCCATGGAAAAGCCATTGACATCGGCTGCCATGGCTGTGTGAATTTTTGTGCCAAACGGTTGCAGCTTGTCCTGCCATTTGGCCAGACGCTTGCCGAATACATCCGCATTGACAAGATCATTGAAGTTCAGATAGTTGGCCGAAATACCGATTTTGCCTTCCTTGACAAAACGGGCAAAGTCGGCGCGATCCTCCTCGCTGGCCTGTTTCCAGAACTCCTCTACGCAGTACAGCGTTTCGCAGTTCCAGCGGAAGTCAGCATATTCCGGCTGACGCATCATGGACAGCACGGTTTTGATATAGTTGACCTGAATTGCAATAACGCGTTCCTGCAGATCTGTGTAGCCTATGTCCGTGTGGGAATGGTGGACAACATAGACCGTCTTGATGGAATGTGCCATGATAAAATACCTCCTAATATTTGATTTGCGGTTTTCGGGGGAAAGCCACAGACTTTTGAGATTGATAAAATGCCGGCGATTCTACACCGGATGTGCCACAATGCATACCGGTACAGGGCAGGAGATTCCCGCTTTTTCCGGTTCCAGACGTCCCGTATTTTCATCCCTGCGGAAGCAGGTGATGCAGCCGCTGTCCTGATTGGCAGCCAGCAGCATATAGGATAACTCAGTTGCGAACACAGGCAAGAATGACCTTGACCTCGCTGCCGTCCGGGCTGGAAATTTCATAATCGCCGGCTGCCTGAGGAACAATGCAGGTTTCGGCATAGTGCAGCTCCAGAGGAGGGAACGCATCGCTTTTGCTGCGCAGAACCGCCCGCGTACCATCAACCAGGTTCAGCATATGCACACTGCCGTTGCGATGTACCGGCAGGGCAGAAGATGTTGTAAAGCGGAATGTGTCCAGAAACTCCCGTTCATGCAAGCCGGTGCGCACAACGGTTCCGTTTTCGTCGGAATAAACTTCTGCGACGGCATTGATTAGATTTTTATGAACCCATTCGGTATTGCGATACCACTGGATGTTGGCCGCACCGTGTTCAAGGTGGATGGGACGCGGCTTGCCGTCAAGGTCGACGCGACCCCAGTCCCAGAGTTTGAATGTGAAAATGTACGGTGTTGCGCTAATCTCCAACACCATGGTATCTGCACCGGAACAATGCACAGTGCCGGCCGGAATCAGTACGTGGTCATGCTTCTTGACAGGAATCTTGTTGACAAATTTTTCTGCCGGGAAAGGCTTGCCGCCGTTCTGGGCCGTCTGCAGGGCGTCGATCATTTCTTCCGGCTTTGTACCGGTTTTAATGCCCAGATAGACGCAAGGGGCTTCGCCGGCAGCATCCAGAAGATAGTAGCTCTCATCCTGTGTATAGTGCATATGGAAATGGCTCTGGATGTATTCGGTCAGGGGGTGAACCTGAAGCGAAAGGTTCTGCCCGTGCATGGTGTCCAGCATATCAAAACGAATGGGAAATTCCTTGCCGAAGCGTGCATGAACACGGTCACCCAGAAGCTCACGCGGGTGCGCATAGACAAGGTTGAGCGCCGGCGTTTCCACAACACAGGAACCGAAATCCAGCAGCAGGCTGTTTTCCTCCGGAACGCCGTCAAAGCTCCAAGCATAGTTGCTGCCGTTTTCGGGCAGGTCAAAATGCGTTTTCATCCAGTCGCCGCCCCAAACGCCCGGGTCAAAGTAAGGCACCATGCGGAACGGCTGCGCCGCAGCTTTGGATAGTGCATCACGGTAAGCGGTACCCGGCACAATGGCAGGGTTGCCGGCTGATGTGGTATCGAGATAATAGTCAAAAACCGGCAGCAGTTTGTCCTTGATCCGGTCGCCCCAGCGCCATTCGGCAAAATAGCCGCGCTTATATTTTGCGCGCTGCGGCAGGTCATGCATGGCTGTATGCCAGTTGTCCTGCCCTTTGCGGAAACGGAGCTGAATTTCCCACCGCGTAATGTCCGCATAGATGGTGATGTCTGCACGTTCCACAAGAGAGGCACCGACACCGTAAACCAGTACCAGACCATCCGTTACGGCATCAATTTTTCCCCGGGCGGCACACAGTGCTTCTTCCGGGTAAAAATTTTTCATCTGCCAGGTGGTCATGATGCCGAACACAGGGTCGTCCGTCAGTTCGTGTTCGATTTTTGCATCCAGCTCAGCGGGCAGGATTGCCAGATCATCTGCATGGATGACAAGCTCGGCATGCGGGAACAGTGCAAGGATCTCCGCTTGATCGGTACCGGGGTAGCATTCAACCGTCACAACGGTTTTGCTGCTGCCTGCACACAGGGCGTGCAGTTCCTGTTTTACGGCATCGGTTCCCCGTGCAGCATGGTCGGCGGCGCCGGCCTGTATGGTGGGGAAGCGCCGGTAAGGGTAAGTAGAGGGATTCGGCATAAAAGGCACCTGCTTTCGGATATTTTGTACGATATAATCAACATACACGGAAGCGGGATAAATGTCAATACATTTCTGAATAAAATTAAATTAGTAATTACATCTTTACAAATTGCCGCCTGCATGGTATACTTGATTCAGAAGTGGTGTGCGGTATAAATCTGCGCTGTGACAATGTTTTTGTGCGGAGAACACCGGACACGGCACATCAGCAGGGAGGTTGGATATAGTATGCCGCAGCCGCGATATCTTCAGATTGTACAGCAGTTGAGGGATCGGATACAGAACGGGGAATACCCGCCGAACACCCGCATTCCCACAGAAAACGAGCTATCTGTTTCTATGGGGGTAAGCCGCCCCACGGTGCGTCAGGCGCTGAACCTGCTTGAACAGGAAGGACGCCTGACAAGGGTCAAGGGCAGCGGCACCTATGTGACAGAACCAAAAATACAGCACGAATCCACGCGGTTCTTGATCGGCTATCAGGAAGAAAGCCGGGAACGGCACAACCACCTGCACACCAGCGTGCTGGCACTGCAAAAAGAAAAACCGGGCAAGCTTGCCGCCAAAGCACTGGGTCTTGCCGAGGGGGAACGCGTGACCCGGATGGTTCGGCTGCGCTGGCTGGAAGGTATGTATAACGGTTGCCCCATTGTGTATACAACGGTGTATGTGCCGGTACGCCTTTTCCCGGAAATGGAAGAACAAAACTTTACGGATGCATCCTTTTACGAAATGCTGGACAGTCGCGGGCTGACCGTCATGCGAACCTCTCAGCGACTGGATGTGCGTATGCCCCCGGCAGAGGTCGCGGCAGAGCTTAAACTGTCGCCTTTTGAACCGACAGTCTATATTGTCTCGACCGGCTATAGCCAGAACGGTATTGCGGTGGAATACAGCGAAAGCTATTATCCGGCAAGCCGGAGCAGTTTTAATATTGAAATCAACCGGGGGAGATAAAATGCAGGAAGTGTATCTGTGTCTGGATGTGGGCGGTACGGAAATCAAGGCTGCGCCTCTGGATAAAAGAGGAAATTTTCTGGCACCTGTCCGCCATTTCCCGGCAATGGCCGGCGCGGACAGGCAAACGTTGCTTGAAAACTTTGGTTGGATTTTTAGCAGTATCTGCCCGGAAAATGCTGTTCCCATTGAAATTGATCTTGCGTTTCCCGGACCGTTTGACTATAAAAACGGCATCTGCCTTTTACAAGGACTGGACAAATACGATGCACTGTACGGCTGCAATCTGCGCCGAGCATTCTCCGAAATCAGCGGCTTGCCGGAGCAAAGGATTCAATTTATCAATGATGCAGCGGCCTTTGCGTTGGGGGAAATGACCTTTGGTCAGGCGACGCAAGCCGGGCGAGCTCTGTTTGTAGCAGTGGGAACCGGCTGCGGCAGTGCATTTGGGGTGAACGGATTTCTGGCTGAAGAAGGTACACCCGGTGTGCCGCCAAACGGATATTTTTATAATGCACCGTTTCGGGACAGCTGCGTAGACGACTATATTTCCCGGCGGGGGCTGGAAAAGCTGTCCGGCGAGATGCTGGGTGTGCCGCTGGATGGTCGTGCGCTTGCTGAACGCATCGCCGCCGGGGACGAACGGGCCAAAGCCTGTTTCCGGTGCTTTGGTGAACAGCTGTGCGATGCATTGCAGCCGCAGATCGAAGCATTCTGTCCGGACACGCTCTGCATGGGGGGACAGATTATGGCAAGCGCGGCATTATTTCTGCACCCGTTGGAAAAACTTTGTACAAACAAGAAGATTACTTTATATATTACACAGGATACTTCTCTGCGGACTATGCAGGGGCTGACAAGAGCTGCCAGCCGGTAGGCATATATCAATCTGCTTATATATCTGGAAAAATTTCAGTCCATGGAGCACTTCAAACAGGAACTCGTCGAATATCTGGATTACTACAACAACCGCAGAATCAGAGCAAAACGAAAGGGCTTGCCGCCTGCAATTCACAGACAACAAGCCCTTTCGGCTGCTTGAACAATTTTTACTTCAAAATATGACCCTGACTTTTTGGGATCACCTCAAAACCGCGGATGTCCTGCTATTTATTTGGTGAAAAAACCATGTAGCTGATTGCTTTATAGAATAGACTCGTCAGGATTTGAAGCTTTTGGATCGGATGCCAGCACGCCGCGGTAAAGCACTTCGGAAGAAACGTAACTGACTTCGGGCGCCGCTTTCGGGTGTTCTATCACAAAAAGAATCTTGGCGGCCAAGCGAGAACCGATGGTTTTCGGCTTTACATCGACTGTTGTAATACGGTCGGCAACGTTCAAATATTCGCTGTTGTTGTCAAAGCCCGTCAGTACGATACGTCCTTCAGGGTCTATCCCTTTTTCTTCAAGATAACGCTGGATGAAATGAGCAATATAGTCGCTGGCACAGACGATACCGTCCGGCATGGTTGGCAAAAAGTCCAGAAAGTGACTGATTTCCTCATAATGGGTACGAAGACCCAATGACCCGGTAAGGTAAAGACTGGGGTTTGGAATGATCCCATGCTCATGCAGCGCATCCAGAAATCCCTCGTAGCGTTCTTTGTTTGTCTGGGCATATTCTACATCGCCTATGAAACTGAGCTTTCGGCATCCATGACGGAGCAGATTGCTTGTAATCTGCCGGATAAGGTCGCGACCCTCAATAATGAGCAGATCCCCATGTAACTGGTTATAGGGGACAGAAGGAACCGTGTCCAGAAAAACCTTTGGTATAGGTAAAGAGGATAACAGCCGCAGCAAGGGCGCAGAGTACGTGTTCAGTACAATGACACCATCTACTGTACCGTTTGTCAAAGGCTCCGGCAACACATAGCCCGCTTTGTAATTTGTGGGAAGATATGTGTACATGAGGTTGACATTATGCTCGGAAAGATCTTTGGCAATCTGATGGATAATCTGCATCCAGAAAAGAGAGGACTCCGGTCGGCACACGGCTACCGCTACGGTGCGTGTGTGGGGAGGCAGTTGAGCAGAGACGGTCGCAGTGGTATCCTGAGAGGGAGTGTGGAAATAGCCCATCTCGGTGGCTTTTTGATGGATTTGGGCACGCATAGAATCCGAAACGCCGGGACGGTTGCTTAGCGCTTTCCATACGGTGATTCTGGAAACAGAAAGAGCATCAGCAATATCCTGCATGGTTGGTTTGCTCATGAAAGAAATCCTCCGCTTTTTGAGTTTATAGTAAGTATAGCACAATCATAAGAGAAAAGCAACGCGAAAAGTTAACTTTTGCTAATGTTTGATGTTGAAAATGTTGGCTATCTTGCACAAAAAAACAATGCGAAAACCGTTGATATGCACGAATACAATGAAACGGTGCGCGATTTGTGCAAAATGACGATTGACAGGTACAAAAGTAAATGTTAATATTTGACTAACAAATGGCAACGAATGCTGACTATGGAGTTAACGCTTAGTTAGCACGAAATGCTGGCGGCTGTTAACACTTGGCTCGCCAAAAGAAAGGGGCACATTCTATGAAAAAGGATAAGCCGGCAGTTTCAACTTCAACGAAGCCACGCCGCAAACGTTGGACGAGTGATGACACGGAGCTGACACTGCTGGGGCTTCCGGCAGCCATCTGGTATGCGGTCTTTTGCTACCTGCCTATGTTCGGTCTGATTATTGCGTTCAAGAATTTCAAGATCACTCCGGGAAGGGGTTTCCTTTACAGCTTATTTCACAGTGACTGGGCAGGATTTGATAACTTCAAATTCTTTCTTACCAGCAACACCTTTACCATGCTGCTGCGCAATACGCTGTTATATAACATCTTATTTATCGTATTGAACATTGTAATTCCGGTTACATTGGCTGTGCTGATTAACCAGATTTACAGCCGAATCGCTTCTAAAGCATACCAGACCATGATGTTCTTCCCGTACTTCCTTTCGTGGGTTGTTGTCAGCTACTTTGTCTACGCTTTTCTGAACCCTGACAAAGGTCTGATGAACACCATTATTCAGGCTCTTGGCGGCGATAAAATCATGTGGTATTCTCAGCCAAAATGGTGGCCGCTGATTTTGACTTTCATGCAGGTCTGGAAATCCATGGGCTATAATATGGTTGTCTACCTTGCAAGTATTACCGGCATTGACAGTACGCTGTACGAGGCGGCAACGCTGGACGGCGCGACCAAGTGGCAGCAGACCAAATATATTACACTGCCGGCACTGAAACCCATCATCGTTATGATGTTCATTCTGAATGTCGGCCACATCTTCTATTCCGATTTCGGCTTGTTCTATCAGGTTACGCAGGGTGTTCCCAACTCACTGTACAACGTTGCCAGCACATTTGACACCTATGTCTACCAGGCTTTGCAGAGCAATGTGACAATCGGCAGAACTGCTGCCGCAGGTTTGTTCCAGGCTGCATGCTGCTGCGCGACCGTTCTGGTTGCCAACTTCATCGTTTCCAAGATTGATGAAGAAAGCGCGATTATTTGATGAAGGGAGAACACACAAATGACTCTGGCAGAAAAGCATAAGATAAAGGCCGAAGAAAAAAAGCTGGAAAAAGAGGAAGCTCGTGCGAAGTTCCGCTTAAACCAGATTAAGCCAACAACGAATGCCTGCTTTAACATTCTGTTTGTACTGCTTTCCTTCGTCTGTCTGTTTCCGGTGTTCTACGTCTTTATGATTTCCGTTTCCTCCACGGATTCTATCACAAAGTACGGGTACAGGCTTTTCCCGGATACATATTCCACGGCGGCGTACACGTTCCTTTGGAATGAACGCGGAACGATTTTTAATTCACTCATAATTTCCGTGGTGGTCACGGTTATGGGTACGGTGCTGGGTGTGCTGCTGACCACAATGATTGGCTATGTGCTTTCCCGCCCGAACTACAAGCTCAAGGGCTTCTTCACTTGGATGGTGTTCATCCCGATGATCTTCAATGGCGGTATGGTTGCAAACTATGTGGTTGTTGCCAATATGCTGCACTTGAACAATACAATTTGGTGCTTGGTTCTGCCGCTGGCTATGAGCAGTTTCAATGTCATCATCTGTAAGACCTTCTTCCGAACAACGGTACCGGATTCCATCATTGAGTCGGCAAAGATTGACGGCGCATCCCAGATGAAAATTTTCTGGCGTATCGTGGTGCCCATCTCCAAGCCTGTTTTTGCCACAATTGCGCTGTTTTTGACCTTCGGCTACTGGAATGACTGGTTCCAGTCCGCCCTGTATATTTCGGATTCCAAGCTGGTATCCTTGCAGGCACTGCTGAACAACATGATGAAGAACCTGGAGTACATCGCCAATAACCCCAGCGCAGGTCTGAGTCTGCAGCAGTACCGTAACTCGATGCCGTCCGAATCCGTTCGTATGGCAATCGCAATCATTATCGTCATTCCCATTGCGTGCGCGTATCCGTTCTTCCAGAAGTACTTTATTTCCGGTCTGACGGTTGGTGCGGTCAAGGGCTAAGAGATAGACAATGAAAAAGAAAAACACTGTACAAGAACATCGATGCTAACAAATAAGCCCATTCAATTTTCCCACCACATTTGGTTCTGTTCCCCTATAAGGGGAATGAAGATACACAACTTTACACAAGCAAAGGAGAAAAACAGATGAAAAAGTTCAACAAAGTGCTTGCGCTGGGCATGGCCGGTTCCATGGCCCTCAGCATGGCAGCCTGCGGCGGCAGTTCCTCTTCTGCCTCCACCGGCACCGATGGCAGCAGCACCTCTACGGCTGCTCCTACGGCTGCTCCCTCCAAGGACGTCGTCACCCTGAAATGGGTGGCCGTTGGTTCTGGCATGCCTTCTAACTACGATGCATGGCTGGCACAGATTAACCCGTATCTGGAAGATAAGATCGGCGTCAACATCGACATGGATGTTATCTCCTGGGGCGACTGGGACACCCGCCGCAATGTTATTGTGAACACCAGCGGTGAATACGACATCCTGTTCACCAACGTCAACACCTATAACAACGACGTCAATACCGGTGCTTTCCTGGATATCACCGATATGGTCAAGGAAGCGGCTCCTGAACTGTACGCTTCCGTTCCGGAAGATTATTGGAAAGCCTGCGAAGTGGGCGGACGTGTTTATGGTGTGCCTACCTACAAGGATTCTTCTCAGAGCGAGTACGTTGTCTGGGATAAGGCAAAGATCGAGGCTGCCGGCTATGACTATACCAAGGAGCTGGGCATCACCGACCTGGATGAACTGACTGCGCCCCTGAAGGCTATCAAGGACACTGACGGCGAGGCTTCCTTCCCTCTGAACAAAAACGGCGGCGGCTACCAGTCCTATATGTATGACCAGCTTGGCGCCGGTCTGTATCCCCTGGGTGTGCGCTATGATGACAGCGAGGGTAAGGTTGTTGCTACTGTTGAGCAGGATGACATGAAGCAGATTCTGAAAACCTTCCATGAGTGGTACAACGAAGGTATCATCAACTCTGACGCTGCAACCCGTCCCGAAGATGCAAACTACAAGGCTTGCTCCATTGCACAGGGCTGGTCCGGTGCGGCAATCACTTCCTGGGGTCCGCAGCTCGGCGTTGAGTGCGTTGCCCAGAAGTGGGGCCCGACCATCGTTTCCAATGAAACTGTCCGCGGCTCTATGAACTGCATCTCCGCTAACTGCGCCTATCCCGAAAAAGCACTGCAATTCCTGCAGCTGGTAAACACCGACACCTACGTCCGTGACCTGTTCTACTACGGCGTTCAGGGCGACAACTGGGATTACACCGATGACAGCAAAACCTTCGTCCATAAGAACAACGCGGATTGGTCTATGGCCGGTTACACCCAGGGCAGCTTCTTCGCTATCACCCCGACCGACGATTTCGATTTCAACCAGTTCGACGAAGTTAAAGAACTGAACGAAAAGGCTGAGCCTTCTGTCCTGCTTGGTTTCACTCTCGACACCACCTCCATCGCTGATGAACTGGCAAACTGCATCCAGATTGCAGAGCGTTACAAGGGCGAGCTGCTGACCGGTACTGCTGATCCCGAAGTCATGGTTCCCCAGATGATGAAAGAACTGCGCGCTGCCGGCTTTGACAAGATCGTTGCTGAGGCACAGAGCCAGGTTGACGCTTTCATGGCTACCAATAAGTAATCTTTAAAAAATCCAAATACTATCCCTGCAGGCAGGGAAACCTTCGGGAGCGGAACGCTGAGTTCCCGCTCCCGATTTATTTTAAGTACACAAGGAGAATCAAGTATGGCTAAAATCATCGGCAGCGCACTGCCCAATATTCCGTGGCAGGAACCGCCTGCAAACACCCGCACCCCTTTCTGGCGCTATGATGCAAACCCCATCATCGGTCGTGACGGCAACGCCCGTTCCAACAGCGTGTTCAACAGCGCCGTTGTGCCTTTCAAGGATGGCTTTGCCGGCGTATTCCGCTGCGACAGCCTGTCCATCAGCATGGATATTTTCGCAGGCTTCAGCAAGGACGGTCTGCACTGGGATATTGAGGATACCCCGATTCATCTGGTAGGGGACGACCCGGAGGTCACAACCCGTGAATACCGCTATGACCCCCGTGTATGCTATATGGACGGCAAATACTATGTGACCTGGTGCAACGGCTACCACGGACCCACCATCGGCATTGCGTGGACGGATGACTTCAAGACATTCCACCAGCTGGAAAATGCCTTCCTGCCGTACAACCGTAACGGTGTCCTTTTCCCGCGCAAGATTCAGGGGCGCTACATGATGATGAGCCGCCCGAGCGATACCGGGCATACCCCCTTCGGCGATATTTTTGTCAGCCAGAGCGAAGATATGATTTACTGGGGACGCCACCGCTTTATGATGGGTGCTGTAAAAGGCGATGAATCTGCATGGCAGAGCATGAAAATTGGCCCCGGCCCCATCCCCATTGAAACCGATGAGGGCTGGCTGCTGATTTACCATGGTGTTATCAACACCTGCAACGGCTATGTATACCGCATTGGTGCTGCTCTGCTGGATATTGACGAGCCGTGGAAGGTAAAATACCGCGGCAAGGATTACCTGCTGGCTCCTCATGAGCTGTATGAGTGTGTAGGCGACGTGCCGAACGTGACCTTCCCCTGCGCCACCTTGACGGATGCCGCGACCGGTCGTATTGCGATGTACTACGGCTGTGCCGATACCGTGACCGGTCTGGCGTTCACCACGGTGGATCGTGTATTGGACTATATCAAGAAGAACTCTTTCTGATGTTAAAGGGGCAAAGAGATGCCACAGGATAACATTTTGCTGATACCACGATTTCGGTGTAGATACGTTCCACTAACGCAAACAAAAATGCAAAAAACAGCCAGCTTTGAATTGCTGGAAGCCTCGTTATGAGGGAAAGGAAAGACCTATGCGAACCATTGATTTTCTTGACAAGCGCGTCACAGGTATCTGCAATGAGCTGAAAAAGCTTTCTGTAAAACAGAAGTTTGAAACGAGCGACTGGCTCATAAAGCCGGGCAACTTCCTGCGCCCGGAAGATGCCGATGCAGACCCTGCACCGTTTGAACCCTTTGACAGCCGCACCATGCATTGGTACGGACCGGACAAGCATTACTGGTTCCGCGCGGATGTGGCTGTGCCGCAGGAAATGGACGGAAAACCGCTGTGGATGCACGTCTGCACCCAGATTGATGAGTGGGACGATGCCAAAAACCCGCAGTTCCTGCTGTTTGTGGACGGCAAGGTGACACAGGGCGTGGATATGAACCACCGCGACATCCTGCTGGACCGCTGCGCCAAGGGCGGTCAAAAGTACCGTCTGGAATTGCAGTCCTACACCGGAACCCTGCATACCGAATTCAACCTGATTGTAGACCTGCGGGAAATCGACCCCGAAATTGAGGGTCTTTACTACGATATGGTTGTGCCGCTGGAGGCTTTTCCCCGGTTGGAAGAGGACGGCAAAGCCCGCCGCGATCTGGAAAACGTGCTGAACGAGGCTGTCAATCTGATCGACCTGCGCACACCTTATAACGAGAGCTTCTATCAAAGCATTGCTGCTGCCCGCCGGTATCTGGCAAAAGCACTTTATACCGACCTTGCCGGTCATGAGGAAGTCATTGCAAGCTGCATTGGTCACACGCACATTGACGTGGCATGGTGGTGGACTGTTGCACAGACCCGGGAAAAAGTGTGCCGCAGTTTTGCAACTGTGCTGAAACTGATGGACGAATACCCCAACTACAAGTTTATGTCCAGCCAGCCGCAGCTGTATTACTTCCTGAAGCAGCGCTACCCCGAGCTGTATGAGCAGATCAAACAGCGCGTGGCGGAGGGACGCTGGGAACCCGAAGGCGGTATGTGGGTTGAGGCGGACTGCAACCTGACCAGCGGCGAAAGCCTGGTGCGTCAGTTCCTGTACGGCAAGCGTTTCTTCAAGGAAGAGTTCGGTGTGGACAACCGCATCCTCTGGCTGCCGGACGTATTCGGCTATTCGGGCGCACTGCCGCAGATTATGGCAAAGTGCGGCATTGATTATTTCATGACCACAAAACTGGCGTGGAACCAGTTCAACAAAATGCCTTACGACACCTTCAAGTGGCGCGGCATTGACGGCACCGAAATCCTGACCCACCTTGTCACAACGCTGGGGGTCGGTCAGAGCGAGAATGACTTCTTCACGACTTACAACGGCATCCTGCATCCCGATGCGCTGATCGGCGGCTGGCACCGCTACCAGCAGAAGGACATCAACAATGATATCCTGATTTCCTACGGTTACGGTGACGGCGGCGGCGGTCCGACCCGCGCCATGCTGGAAACCTCCACCCGTATGGAAAAGGGCATCGAGGGACTGCCCAAAGTGCGTCAGGCATTTGCACGCACCTACTTTGATGAGCTGGCTGAGCGTGTGAAGGACAACCGCCGCCTGCCCACATGGGAAGGTGAACTCTACTTTGAGTATCACCGCGGCACATACACCTCCATGGCGCGCAACAAGCGTTCCAACCGTAAGATTGAGCTGCACATGATGGACTTGGAACTGCTCAGCCTGCTGGCACAAGCCAAGGTCGCATACCCAGAGGCAGAAATCGACAAGCTGTGGCATGGAATCCTCATCAATCAGTTCCATGATATTCTGCCCGGTTCCTCCATCCACGAAGTATACGAAGTCACCAAAAAAGAGTATGCCGAGATGGAAGCCGAAATCACGGCACTGCGCGAGGAGCGCCTGGATGCACTGACCCCCGCCGGGGAAGGCGTTACCGTGTACAACACTACCGGCTTTGTCCGCAGCGATGTGGTTGAACTGGGTGATTGCAAGGCAGAGGCTTTGCAGGACGAAGCCGGCAATATCTATCCCGTACAAAAAACAGCCGATGGTGCCGTGGCGTTCCTGAACAACCTGCCTGCCAAGGGCAGCAAAACGTTTGCGGTCGTACCGGCACAGGTTTCGGCTGCGCCTTTTGAAATTGCGACCGATGGACATAAGATTGACACCCCGTTCTATACTGTCACCTTTGATGAACACGGTCAGATGACCGGCATCTTTGACAAAGAGAACCGCCGCGAAGTGCTCAAGCCCGGTCAGGCAGGCAACCTCTTCCGCGTATATGAGGATAAGCCCATCTATTATGACAACTGGGATATCGATATTTTCTATACCGAAAAGTTCTGGGATGTCACCGACCTGCAGGACTTCACATGGACGGAGAACGGTCCCGTGCGCGCCACACTGCACATCGAACGCAATTACAGCAACTCCACCCTGGTGCAGGATATCCATTTCTATGCAAAGCAGCGCCGGATTGAGTTTGTTACAACCGTGGACTGGCACGAACACCAGAGCCTGCTGAAGGTTCACTTCCCGGTAAATGTCCATACTGACGAAGCTACGTTTGAAATCCAGTACGGCAACCTGACCCGCAAGACGCACGCCAACACCAGCTGGGATCGCGCACGCTTTGAAAGCTGCGGTCAGAAGTGGATGGACCTGAGCGAAGGACATTACGGCGTCAGTATGCTGAACGACTGCAAGTACGGTCATTCCGTCAAGGATTCTGTGATTGGGCTGACCCTGATTAAGTCCGGCATTGAGCCGAATCCTACCACGGATCAGGAAGTTCACCATTTCACATACGCCATTTATCCGCACGCCGAAAAATGGCAGGCAGCCGGCACGGTGCCGCAGGCGTTCTTCCTGAACCAGCCCGCGTTGGCTGTGCAGGGCGGAAAGCCGGGCGAAAGCTTCAGCCTTGCCGGACTGGATGCACCCAATGTGGTGCTGGAAACCATCAAACGCGCCGAGGATGGCGATGGTGCCATTGTGCGTATGTATGAGTGCGAGAACAGCCTGACAAATGTCACCCTGGACTGGAACCTTCCCTTCCATGCGGCAGAAAGCTGCAACTGTCTGGAACAGCCCGACGGCGAGCCGGTTGAAGTCAAAGACGGCAAGATTACCTTTACGGTAAAGCCGTATGAAATCAAGACAATTCGTATCCGTTAAATAACAAAGTCCGAACATTCTGCACGGGCGGTTGGCAATGCGCCCGCCGCCCGTGCCTTTTTTTGGAGGAAATGATGATGGAGTTTATTCCGAATCCACATAAGATCGAACACCCTGCAGGGGTTCATATGCTGGACAATCAGAGCCGAATCACCCTGTGGCAGACCGAACCCGCCGCGTTGCTTTATGCACAGATGCTGCAGGGCTGCCTGCGGGAGTACGCCGGGCTGGAAGTGCCGTTCACCCGCGGTAAGCCCCGGGCAGGTGACGCCGTACTTACGGTGGATACCGCCCTGCCGCAAAACCGTTACACGCTGAGCATTATGCCGGAATGCATCACGCTGAAAGCCGGCAGCGATGAAGCACTCTGCAACGGTGTGCAGACACTGTGCCAGTATATTGAACAGCACGGAGCCGTACTGCCCGCACTGGAAATTGAGGACTGGCCCGATCTTGCCAACAGAGGCTATTATCAGGACTGCTCCCGCGGACGTGTCCCGAAGCTGGACTACCTGAAACAGGTGGCAGATATTCTCTGCCGCTACAAGATCAACCAATGGCAGCTTTATATTGAGCACACCTATCTTTTCCGTGACCTGAGCGAAGCATGGCGTGAGGATACGCCGCTGACCGCGCAGGAGATCATGGAGCTGGATGATTACTGCGCAGCCCGGCACATTGAACTCGTTCCTTCCTTGTCTACCTTCGGGCATATGTACCGTATTCTCAGCACAAAAACCTGTTGCGACCTCTGCGAGCTGCCTGACTCGGAAAAGATTCCGTTCAGTTATACCTATGCAGGGAATCACCATACCCTGAACGTATCCAATCCCGATGCGCTGGGGTTTGTAAAAGGGCTGATTGACGAATACCGCCCGCTTTTCCGCAGCAGCAAATTCAATATCTGTGATGACGAAACGTTCGATTTGGGCAAGGGGCGCAGCAAGGCACTCGCCGAGGAGCAGAGCGAGCGCAGCCTGTATCTCAGCCATGTGAAGGCGCTGTGCGAATATCTTGTTGCGCAGGGGGTAACACCGCAGTTCTGGGGGGACATCATGTGGCGCTTCCCGGAAAGCTGTGCCGAGCTGCCCAAGGAAACCATCTGCCTGAACTGGGGCTATCTGCCGCATCAGCGGGAAAATGAGATCCGGGATATTGCCGCCAGCGGGATTACACAGTATGCCTGCCCCGGCGTTTGTGGCTGGAACCGTTGGATGCCTCTGATGTACAATTCTTACCTGAATATCCGTACCATGTGCCACCATGCACACAAGTACAACGCTATTGGCCTTTTGAACACTGACTGGGGCGATTATGGTCATGTCAATGACCCGCGCCTGACGATTCCGGGCGTCCTGTACGGTGCAGCGTTCGGTTGGAATGCAGAGCCTGTGGAATTTGACGAGCTGAATGAAGCGGTTTCCCGCCTGTATTACGGCGATGCCACCGGGCAGTTTGCCGGTCTGATGGCAAAACTGCAGGACTATGAAGTTTTTGACTGGCGGAATACCGTCAACTGGATAGAATGTGATGAGAAAACCCGCGCCGAAATCCTTTCCGAGGTGGACTTTACAAAGATTGACGATGCCAACCGCGCCGTAGAACAGGCAAAGGCAGATATCCTTGCAGCCGCGGCAAACCTTCCTGCCGGCAAAAAGCAGATTGTACAGGTACTCTGCCAGACGGCAGACATCATTGTGCTGTGGAACCGTATTGGCGCATGGCTCAATGCAGGCTGCCCGCACGGCCCCGAAGCAGATGCCATGGCAGCTGCGCTGGAACACTGGCTGCAGCGCTACCGTGCGCAGTGGCGTCAGGTCAGCAAAGAAAGCAGCCTGTCGGTTCTGACAAACCTAATCTGCCGTTACGCGGATCTTCTCCGCGGACGCGCTTACGGAACCGTGGAGGCGCCTGCCGGGAGGTAAGCCATGGGCTGGCTTTATCAGCTGTTTTTTCCTGCGCATACACCGACCGAAAATGAACTGGAAGTGGGGCGCTACCGGATTATTGCCGAAGGCGCAGTGGCCGGCGTGATTTATACCGTTGCCACCGGCAACTTTCTGGCCGGGTATCTGAGCAGCCTTGGGGCGTCCGTATCCTTATGCGCCGCAGCGGCCATGATACCGTCTTTCGGGTGCGTACTGCAGTTTATCTCGCCCTTTGTGTTTGAACGGATGCACCACCGCAAACTGGCTATATGGCTTATGTGCGTGGTGTTCCGGCTTTCGGTCAGCAGCATCCTGCTGATACCGCTGGCTCTGCCGGACCCCGGTCATGCCCGCGCTGTGGTGCTGGTGCTTTATACCATCGGCTTTTTCTCTGCGGGGCTTGTTACGCCGGGGCTGGAACACATGGTTTTGGGCATCGCCCCCCAAGGCGGGCGCGGTCAGTTCTACGCCGTCAAGAGCATTATCGGAACCTGCGTTTCCAGCGCGGCAACACTTGCACTTGGTCGCGTACTGGATTATTATCTGGAACAGGGGCAGGGCTATACCGGCTTTCTTATCATCGGTATTGTCAGCCTGTCGCTTACTGTGGTGGATGCCGTTCTGCTTGCTTCGGTAAGAGAGAACCCGGTAAAATTCACCTCCAAAATGCGCCCGGCGGATATTCTGCACCCAGTGCGCGACCCTGCTTACCGTCCATTGCTTTTTTACTGCATCATCGGCGGGCTGACTGGCGGCTTTGCTTCTCCGTTCCTTTCCGTGTATGAGCTGCGGGTGCTGGGGCTCAGCCACACCTTCATCACATCGGTGGGTGTCGTGTCCGCTGTTGTGGGCATGGCAGGCAGCTGGGTGTGGGGGCGGCTGGCCGACCGCACTGCGTGGAACTGCGTTATTTGGCTTACTGCATTCCTGAATCTTTCCTGCACGCTGGGCTGGTCCTTTGTGCGCCCTTCCTTTGCACATTTGGTTGCGCCGGTTCTGATTGTCGTTGCGGCGGGCTGTGCAGGCGGCGCATCACTGGCAAGCACAAACCTGCAATTTGCATTGAGTCCTGAAAGCGGCAAAACCGCTTACTTTGGCGTAACGGCTGCCATGAGCAGCATTGCCACCTGCACATCGGCCGCAGTGGGAACCGCCATCCAGCCCATGCTGGAAAAATCTATGGGGGACAGCTCAATTTCGCTGCTGTTTTTTGTGGCAGGCATCGGCGGTTTTGCCAACCTGATTATAAATGGGCGAAAATTGCCCTCTGTAACATAAAGGGAGAAAAAAGATGTACCCATACCAGAACCCGGATCTTTCGACAGAAGAGCGCATTAGCGACCTGATGAGCCGGATGACCCTTGAAGAAAAGATCCTGCAGACAGATCAGTATTATTCCGGCGATTTTACAACGCAGGACGAAAACGGCAAGGTTACCGCCGTGGATATGCAGCGGTTTGATGCACTGATGCAGCACAATAGTGTCGGCAGTGTGCAACTGCGCGGTATGACTGCTGCCCAAGCCAATGTTGTGCAGCGGTATGCCATAGAAAACACACGTCTTGGCATCCCATACCTTTTTAGCGAGGAAGCACTGCATGGGCTGATGACAAACAACGCAACCAGTTTTCCGCAGCAAATTGGTCTGGCGGCAAGCTTTGAGCCTGAACTCGGGCGCGAGATGGGACACGCCATTGCGGCAGAGTCCCGGGCTTGCGGGATTCACGAAACATACAGCCCCGTCATGGATCTGATTCGTGATCCACGGTATGGTCGCGCGGAAGAATCCTATGGTGAGGACACATACCTTTGTGCTGAGTTTGCACGCGAAACCGTATTGGGTATGCAGGGGACAGACCTGACGACACCGGACACCGTGGCTGCCGAACCCAAGCACTACGTCGGCTACGGCAACCCTGTGGGGGGACTGAACTGCGCCCCCTGCACCATGGGTCGGCACGATGTATTCAGCGACTGTCTGCCTGTCTTTGAAGCGGCTTTTGCGGACGGCAAAGCGTGCGACGCTATGTGCAGCTACAACTCCATCGACAGTATTCCGGTATCCATGGACCATGAGCTGTTAACGGATGTGCTGCGCGGGCAGTTTGGTATGCCGGGGTTTGTCCGCAGTGATCTGACGGCGGTTTCCCGCTTGTATGACTGGCACTTTATTGCCGAAACGCCGGAGGAGGCCATCCGCCTTGGGCTGGAAGCCGGTGTGGACTTGCAGCTTTACGACTTTCCGCATGATGTCTGGCAGAAAGCGATTGCCCACCTGATTGAAAGCGGTTCCATGAAGATGTCGGTGCTGGATACGGCGTGTCGGCGTGTGCTGCGTATGAAATTTGCACTGGGGTTGTTTGAAAATCCTTATACGGACGAAAAACGCGCCGATACAATCCTGCGCTGCCCGGAACATCTGGCTACCGCGGAAAAAATAGCAGAGAAATCCATCGTACTGCTCAAAAATGACGGCTTGCTGCCGCTCAGAAAAGACCTGCGCAGCGTGGCAGTCATCGGTCCGGCAGCTGATACGGTTTCTTACGGCGACTATACCGAAACACGCGGTCGTAAAGGCGGGGTTTCTGTGCTGGATGGAATCCGTGCTGCAGTCAGCCCCGAAACCGAGGTGCTGTATGAGCGCGGCTGCAACTTTCTGGGGCAGGCGCTGCACCCGTTTGATCCGTCCATGCTGCGCGATGAAAACGGCGAAGCCGGTCTGACAGGTCGCTATTATAACGGACCTGTGCCGCAGGGCGAACCGGTGCAGGTTCGCACGGATCGCACCGTCAACTTCAACTGGATTTTCGCGCTGCCGCATCCTGCACTGGATGCCAAGTGTTTCAGCGTTGCCTGGACGGGTTCTGTGGTCATGCCCCGCACAATGGATGGCTGCATCGGGCTGAGCACGCAGGACAGCATGCGCCTGTATGTGGATGACAAACTGCTGATTGATGGCTGGGGCAAGGAAAAAAGCGCTGATCAGGCATTGGATTTCCACTTTGAGGCCGGACGCACTTATAAAATCCGCATTGAGTTTGTCAACGACCGGCGGGGTGCCCGCGTGATTTTCGGGTACAGCGCCGGGCGGGAAAATTTCCCCGCCGCAGTGGAAGCCGCACGCAAAGCGGATGTCGCCATCCTTTGCATGGGCGACAACGAGGAGACCAGCGGCGAGAACTTTGACCGCACCGACCTGAACCTGCCCGGTCGGCAGCTTGAGCTGGTACAGGCTGTTTATGCAACCGGAACCCCTGTGGTGCTGGTGCTGCAAAGCGGACGCCCCGTTACGGCAAATTGGGAAAACGATCATCTGCCTGCCATTCTGGAGGCGTGGTTCCCCGGTGAGCAGGGCGGCACCGCTATTGCAAAAACACTGTTTGGCAATGCAGCCCCGGGTGGACGGCTTCCCATCACATTCCCGCGCAGTGTCGGGCAGATTCCCTGCCATTACAGCCGGCGACCCGGCGGCGGAAAACGGTATGTGGAGATGGACTGGCTGCCGCTGTATCCGTTTGGCTACGGTCTGACCTACACAACGTTTGCTTACAGCGATATGACCCTGAGTCGCAGTGTGATCGGTCCGCAGGACACGGTCACTGTCAGTGTCACAGTCACCAATACCGGCAAGTACACCGGCGATGCCGTGCCGCAGCTGTATGTGCGGGATATGTTCAGCTCCGTCGTGAAGCCGGAACGCCAGCTGGCAGCTTTCCGCCGTCTGACGCTTGCGCCCGGTGAAAGCCGTCGGGTGGAACTGACCATCGGGCCAAAGCAGCTGCGTACCCTTGGTCCCGATTATGTATGGCGGGTAGAACCCGGAAAATTTGAACTCCAGCTTGGCGACAATGCAGAGAATATTCTGCTGCGCGCCGACCTGACCGTAGAGTAAAGCAAGGAAGGAGAAACGGCGTATGTTGTATCTGGGCGTAGATCTTGGCGGCACAAACATCAAGGCCGCACTCGTGAACAGCGAGGGCGAAATTCTGTGCGAAGCCGGCATCCCGACGAACCTGCCGCGTCCGGCGGAAGCGGTCTGCGATGACATTGCAACGCTGTGCCTGCAGCTGGCAGAAGGAAAGGACGTTGCAGGTGTTGGTGTCGGATGTCCGGGAACTGTGGACGGCGGAACCGTGCTGTATTCCAACAATCTGGACTGGCATGATTTTGCAATGGAGGAATATCTGGCTCAAAAGATAGGTCTGCCGGTTGTCGTTGGCAATGATGCAAACGTTGCTGCATTGGGCGAAGCCCTTGCGGGCTGCGCTAAAGGCGCACAGAGTACCGTTGTCGTTACTTTGGGAACCGGCGTTGGTGCAGGCGTTGTACTGGATGGAAAACTGCTGACAGGCTACACCGGCGCTGCCTCCGAAGCCGGACACATGGTTGTTCTGGACACACCGGACGCCCCGCGCTGCACCTGCGGTCGCCCCGGCTGCCTTGAGGCACTAGCCAGTGCAACCGCACTGATCCGCATGACAAAAGAAGCACGGCTCGCCCACCCGGAAAGTGCGCTGAACGTGCTGGCCGCAAAGCCGGAAGACGTGAACGGTCGCACGGCTTTTGATGCCGCAGCGCAGGGGGATGCCGCCGCACAGCAGGTTGTGGATACCTACATTCATTATCTTGCGGTAGGCATTGCCAACCTGATCAACATCTTTTTCCCGGAGGTCATCGGGCTGTCCGGCGGTGTAGCCAATCAGGGTGAAAACCTGCTGAAGCCGCTGCGTGCCGCCGTGGAGCCCATGGTGTTCGGACATGATTTTGCCCAAAAACATACCCGCATTACAGCCTGCACGCTGGGCTACCGCGCAGGGGTCATCGGTGCAGCCCTGCTGGCCAAAAGCCGCATGGAATGAGGAAAATTAAGATGGACATCAAAAAAGAATATGAGCGATGGTTTGCTAATGCAACGGCAGATGCCGATGTTGCCGCCGAACTGAAAACGCTGGATGATGCAAAAGTCGAGGATGCATTCTACCGTGACCTTGCCTTTGGCACGGGTGGTCTGCGCGGCGTAATCGGTGCGGGTACTAACCGCATGAATATTTACACGGTCGCAAAAGCATCGCAGGGCTTGGCTGACTATCTGAAGAAAAACTTTGCAGAACCTTCTGTGGCAATCGGCTATGACAGCCGCATCAAGAGCGACGTGTTCGCAAAAGTTGCCGCTGGTGTGTTTGCAGCAAATGGAGTGAAAGTCAATATCTGGCCTGTTCTGATGCCTGTTCCTACAGTGTCCTTTGCGACCCGTTATCTGCATACCTCTGCGGGTGTCATGGTCACCGCTTCCCACAACCCCGGCAAATACAACGGCTACAAGGTTTACGGCGCAGATGGCTGCCAGATTACCACTGAGGCTGCTGCGGAGATTCTTGCCGAAATCGAGAAGCTGGACATTTTTGCAGACGTCAAGACTAGCGATTTTGAAGCAGGTGTTACAAGCGGCAACATCCAGTACATCCCGGACGAAGTCTATACCGCATTTGTGAATGAGGTCAAGAATCAGTCTGTCCTGTTTGGCGAAGAAGTCAATAAGGATGTGGCTATTGTTTACAGCCCGCTGAACGGCACCGGCCTGAAGCCTGTGACCCGCACACTGAAGGAGATGGGCTACACCAACATCACCGTGGTCAAGGAGCAGGAGCAGCCGGACGGGAACTTCCCGACTTGCCCGTACCCGAATCCGGAGATTAAAGAAGCTATGGCACTGGGCATGGAGTATGCCAAAAAGTGCAATGCGGATTTACTGCTTGCCACCGACCCGGACTGCGATCGTGTGGGCATTGCAGTCAAGAACAAGGCGGGTAAATATGAACTGCTGACCGGAAACCAGACAGGTATGCTGTTACTGGATTATATTTGCTGCCAGCGTGTGAAACACGGCAAGATGCCCACTGACCCGGTTATGATCAAAACCATCGTGACGATGGATATGGGCGAGCAAATCGCTACCCATTATGGTTTGCGGACAATCAATGTGCTGACGGGATTCAAGTTTATCGGTGAGCAGATTGGCAAGCTGGAAAAGCAGGGCAGGGCAGACAGCTATGTGTTCGGCTTTGAGGAAAGCTACGGCTACCTGACCGGCTCCTACGTCCGCGATAAGGACGGTGTGGACGGTGCCTATATGATCTGCGAGATGTTCAGCTACTACGCCACCAAGGGCATCAGCCTGCTGGATAAGCTGGACGAGCTGTACAAGACCTATGGCTACTGCCTGAACACCCTGCACAGCTACGAGTTCGACGGCAGCGCCGGTTTTGCCAAGATGCAGAGCATTATGCAGGCATTCCGCGGCAATATCAAAGCGTTTGGCGGTAAGAAGGTTGTAAAGCTGCTGGATTATGCTTATGGTCTGGACGGGCTGCCCAAGTCCGATGTGCTAAAGTTCCTGCTGGAAGATAACTGCTCCATTGTCGTGCGTCCCTCCGGCACGGAGCCGAAACTGAAAATTTACATTTCTGTCTGTGCCGAAAACAGAGAAGCTGCTGAAAAGGTCGAATGTGAAATTGTGAAAGACGCCGAGAATTGGTTTGCTTAAAGTGGAAATTATAGCGCCCTATGCTGAGCGCCATAACCTATTTTGGTGCGGCTGCGACCGCACGGGGCATCGGCGGCATAACCGAGGCTGGAATGCGGTGTTTGTACTCTGGCTGGGCATGACACAGTCAGCGTTTATTGTGTGCTATTTTTTGCGAGAACAGGAAACAGAAGATGCCTGAGTAAAAAATGAGATTTTGAGGTAAAGGAGATCCATATGAATATACTGAAATTGACTCCCAGCTGCAAGGATTATCTGTGGGGCGGCAGCCGCCTGCGCACCGATTTCGGCATCAAGAGCGACCTTGAACCGCTGGCCGAAGCGTGGGTGCTGTCCTGCCACCCGGACGGCCCGAGCTATCTGCCCGACGGCACGACGCTGGCGGACTACGTGGCCGCGCACCCCGAAGCCCTGGGCACGGACTGCGCAAAATTTGAGCAGTTCCCGGTCCTGACAAAGTTCATCGACGCCAGCAAGAACCTGTCCATTCAGGTACACCCGTCCAACGACTACGCGCTGAAAAACGAACACCAGTACGGCAAAACCGAGATGTGGTATGTGCTGGACTGCGTGCCGGGCGCGTATCTCTATTACGGCTTTACGCACGAAATCTCCAAAGAGGAGTTTGCGGAGCGCATTAAAAATAACACCCTGACCGAGGTCCTGAACGCCGTGCCCGTACACAAGGGCGACTGCTTTTTTATCCCGTCCGGCACGCTGCACACCATCTGCCAGGGCATCGTCGTGGCCGAGGTGCAGCAGAACTCCAACGTGACCTACCGCGTCTACGACTACGGGCGCGTCGGTGCGGACGGCAAGCCCCGCGCCCTGCACATTGAAAAGGCGCTGGACGTGACCCGCCGCACGCCGCCGCAAAAGCACGACTTCGGCAGCCATCTCGCGCAGTGCGAGTATTTCACGGTGGACGCGAAAAAAGGCGCGTTTGACGGTGCGGCTGACGAAAAGAGCTTTGTCTCGCTGCTCATCACCGACGGCGCGGGCACGCTGACCTGCGGCGGCGAGACCGTGAAGGTCAAAAAGGGCGAAAGCTATTTTATCCCCGCGGGCAGCGGCAAGTACGCCGTGACCGGCGACTGTGAGACGCTGGTGACGGTGGTGTAAAGCGGGGGAGCGGTGCTGTATCCCCCAGCCTCGCCGCCGCTTCTCTGAACTGCGGCAAATCCATGTGCGGTCTGTTCGTGCCGAGTGAGATAATTTCAAAATCGTGCCTCTGGGCGATCTCCGTCAGAGCTTCTTTCTCACGCTCCATCCACGCCGCCCATTCAGTCTGCTTTTTGCCGACACCGACAAACCCCTGCTGCTTCAACGCCTGTTTCATAGATACCCGCGTCGAAAGTCCTCTTGACTGCTCCGTTGCCACTGGGATAAAATCGACATGGAGATGGGGCGTTGCCTCGTCCATGTGCAGCACCATATTGAACACCCGCAGATGGGGGTTGCGTTCTGCAAAAGACTCCGCAAAATCTTTCAGAGCTGCCGCCGCCCGTTCTCCGTCCGGCGTACCGCACCCACAGTCGCTCATGTTGCCGATCTGGAAGATCGCTTCATGGAACAGCTTTTCCTGTTTACTCTGCCGGATATGCTCATAGTAGTCCGGTATCTTATCTCTCGTTTTGGTTTTCTTTGCGTTGTAGGCTGCGAGAGCTTCATCAAAGACCATATGATAGACCTGCTTCAGATCCTCGTTGCAGAAAACAATGTTCTGCTCCGTCCGGCTCCGGTCTACATTCGCCGCAGAAAAGCTGCGGTTGTTGTGCCGGATGCTCCCTGCACCTGTCATGCCCGAAATCGTAACTCCCATAAAATCGCCCCCTTTCCGCTTATTCTTCCGTCCTCTATTTTATCATAAATTTCCGCTGAAAACAACCTCTTTGTTACTTTCTGGTGAGAAAGTAACGCAAAAGCACTTTCACACCGCCGCCCCATCGGTGCAGCGGTATGAAAGTGCTTTGCGCCCCTAAAGGGGGAGGGGTTGCCGGAGCTGCATCACTGCCGGCTTGTGCCTGCTGCTTTGCCAGCTCCGGAGGGGCGCTGCCCCTGCCGTCTGCGGACGGCTCCCCTCCTTCTATTCTCAAAAAACTGTGAATAGAAGAATAAAGCGAATATCGTCACAATTCATAGTTTATTATTGAAATCATTCGAAATTTTTGGTATAATATATACATCAATATGTCGAAGAAAGAGGTGATTCCAATGGGCCAGGAAATTGAGCAACTGCAATTTTCAAACCCAAAATTAAAGGAGGTTTTACCATGAAAAAGTTTTTATCCGCAATTCTCTCCTTTGCGATGATTTTTGCGCTTTCTATTCCTGCTTTTGCAGCAGATATAACCGTAGCTCCTACCGAAACTGTAACCAACGAATATCAATCCATGCTCGAACTCCAAAAGATTTCCAATGCTACTCTGGCCGCCGAAGGCTATACACCTTCGGAAATCGAAACAATCCGCAACACTGACCAAATCTTTGATGATCACATTGCTTTACTAAATACTCTCTCCGATAACAGTCTGCAAACCGCCGGTTATACCGTCGATCAGATTCGTGGTATCAGAAACTACGACCCGGACTCCGCTACCGTAAATGAAAAAGTTGCTTTGTCTGCGGAATGTGTGACTACTTCCACAATCGACAACTACACCGGAACAACCGGTCGAGTTACAAGTGAATTTGAATGGGTAGGCGTTCCGGCGTTCAAAATGACCGATATTCTCATCACTGCATGGAATAACTGGCAAATCACCGGAAAATCCGCAAATATAAAGTACAGCCATATCAATGGAACCGAACCTTCATACTGGCAATCTCCCACTTATCAAAAACCCGAAAGTGGCATGACCTCTTATGGCAGCGGGTACTCTTATAACGCCGCCCTCCAGGACAATTATTTCTACGCCAGCGAGGGATACAGCATTTTTGTTCTCAGTCGGCAGTCCAGCTCTCACCTTGAAACTATCTCTCGTGTAAGCCACCAACAGGGAATTGCAACCCTCAATTACTCGATTTCCAGCGGTTTTGACATCGGTATTTCTATCGGTCGTAAACTCCTTGGCGACGGACATGATGAAACTCCCGCTTAAGTGATTACCAAAAAAGGAACCGAATTTTCGGTTCCTTTTTTCTACTCTCATTTCTTTTCCATTGCTTTTTTCAGCTCTCGTATCTCATTCACAATAATATCTACCGCACCAACAATAAGACCAGCCAGCACAATTATTCCCGCATAAATAGGATATATAAAGCTCTGCTCGACACCTCCACCAGCTATAGATGAAAAAACTATACTAATGAGGCCACCGCCGCCAAGCAAAAATACAGCCATAAGTAACATTGCTACAATCGCTTTTTTCATAGTAATCTCTCCTCGTATAATAAGTTTCAAAGTTAATAATTTCAGGTATCAGCAGGCTTTGAG
>OLRO01000428.1_pt1 | contig 33376 bp, 30 predicted proteins | sample 1673131 | NCBI WGS metagenome assembly OLRO01 (sample SAMEA3136757, study PRJEB25190) | human gut metagenome | biome: human gut; feature: human-associated habitat; material: faeces | place: Austria | collected 2013 | reverse complement strand
TCATTTGAGCCTATTTTTCTTCGGCTCGTTTTTCATAGCTTACTTGACACTATCCATACACAGAATTAACACAACGACCTACTTTACCAAAGGCCGTTGCGCCAAAACCTTCTGCTATAATCAAACGATGACTAATCAACCTTCGAATTTGCACGATCAATATTCCATGATCCACTAACATAGCAATCATACTTCGGATTATGTCCCTCTAAAAAGATGTTAATCTGTTGATTCTTGCTGCAGTATCTCTGTTTCAGTAAAAAGCAGGTTTTTTTACCTCTTTTCAGTAACGCTTTTCCTCCCTCATAAGAACCTGCGCCGGACATCTTTCGATCAATTACTGTCGTTTGATTATAACTCATTCTCGCATATAATTGTTCATAATTATTGTTTGAATTATGGTGTATATCCATCATATCTCGCAAATAGATTGCCGCAAAATGATGGCTAGTGCTCTTTTTGGGTGAAGCCATTTTAGTCCAACTATTACTGTCTACACGCGTATTCTGATTAAATTCCGCCGAAGTAGCCATTACTGGTGTTGTGTAAATCATTGTACTAAGTAACAATGCCATTACGGTCACGCTAGAATACTTTTTAAATTGTTTCAATTTCTTTTTCATATCTGTACCTCTTTCCTGCAGATTTGCTGCATATTTTAATGTACATAGCATACACAGACCTAATATGCTATAATTATCAAGTGAAATTTTAATCTGCGGCACAGAGGGTCTGTTCTCAAGTCCCGCAGATTTTTGTAGAAAAACTCTACAGGTCACAAGCATAAAGATGTTTACTTCTCCGTAACATCTTTATGCTGCAATGACTGTGGTCTTACCGGCTGATGTAAAAACCCTACACACATCGGAGGCCATCCCTGTTCAATGACTCTCACATCTCTTTTTACAATCTTACCGGTCAACTTCATTACTGGGTTCTCTTTCTTTTCCATAATAATCCTCCATTTGTTAATACTATAAGCACATTGTTCCATAATGTTTCACATTATTTCCTGACGAAGTAATTTGGCCAAGATTACCGTCAGCGCACATAGGATAATTGCCGATGCAATAAATATGTGCAGAATCCCTGACAATAGATACAGACAGCTTGCAATCAATACTTCTGTCAATATCATTACATAAACACCTTTTCGACAATCAGACATCTCTTCCTTTGACAGATTGAGATTGGGATGATTAACCGGTGAAAATATAAACAATACACAAATGCTGATTATCACTAGAAAAATCATTACAATCGGGTGTGTTTGAAGAAAAGGCGCTATCCATCTGACTACTGCCAATAGCATCGCAATCGTTCCTACCAAACAACCAAGCAAGGTTTTCGCATGATATCCGCCAGAGTACTGCCGTATCCCTTTAAAAGCAACAGCATATATTAATCCTTCCAGTATGTTATGCGTCCATAAACATACCATCGCTAGCAAGGTATACGTAATGACTTGCTCTGCTCGTATTGTCAAAGCATAAATATATTCATCACGTTTCTCGCTTTCCAAAATTTCCTGACCTATCATCCGATCCACAAGTTTGGTTATCATGTGTGTCCTCCATCTGGACAATGTGCATCTCAAAGTTACATTTTCACTTTAACAAATCCATTGCGAATTTCAATGTCCATGTAAAAATTCGACTATTTCATGTAAAAATTCGACTATATTTTTTTTTGAAAAATTTTAAAATATGTCTTGACAAATCTTTTTCAGGTTAAATCTCAACCGAGAACTCCATGTCGACAACATAATTATTTAGTGTTAAAATAGTCAGGGATTCCATCTTCTCATATACTGAATTATGCACATTTGGAATCAAAGATTAAAAACGGAAAGTGAGGCGAAGAATATGAAGAAGCAGCATAGGCGTTGGATCAGTCTGTTCCTCGTTTTGTTGTTTATCCTCAACGGTATTTTTCTTGATGTTCCCGAACTGCATCAAGCTGCATCTCAGTTCACATTCGCCAATCACAAAGTTGTTTTTTCAGATCAGGATACGATACTGCATGCCTCGGCAAATATCCTACGAAATGCTGATTTTTGCACAGAAGATCTGCTCGGCATACAGTCACGCGACGCCTCCAGTCTGCGTGGTGTAAGAGACGGTCGCAGAAGCAATGCAAAAGTACGAGTATTCTTGTCCTTGGTACATATTTTAGATTCAAAGATTTCCTATACTTCGGAAATGGCAGACTGTACCTGCATTGGCAATATTACCTTTAGCTGCAGGACAATTCTGCATTATATACAGCGGCAGGATGGTAAAAAGCCACTTTAATCCACGATAGCGAGTAGCGTAATAAAAAGTCTAGCGTTCTTATTTTTAGATTTATGGAGGATTATTATGAGTATACCATTGTGGATTTTAATTATTATTGGAAGTATTTTTGGAATTGTTTTAACTGGCGGCACGGTGATCGGCTTGATCGCTGTCATTATTTTTAAGATCTACCGCAAAGTTAGATTTGGAATTTCCTTATACGAATAAACAACTATTTATGCCATAACTTATAAAAAAGCAAAGCCAGCGCTTTGCTTTGCAAGAATTGCTAAAGCAATTCTTGGTGGTATAACACCACATTGTGAGCAGTTTCCTATAAAAAAGTAAAGAAACGGCTGTCCTGCGGATCAAACTGCAGGACAGCCATTCTTTATGTTGCACGTAACATTTCTTTACAGTTTCGCTAAGTCTTCCTGACTGATCAGACGAACATCGCTCGCTTTCAGCACTTCTGCACCTTTCTTAATATCGGTAACACGGAAGATCAAATGCGCCTTACCGGATGTATGCGTGTTAAAAGCATACATATATTCAACATTGATCCCATTCTCGCCAAAAATATCTAACACATTTGCCAGACTTCCCGGCTGATCCGACAACTCAATCGCCATAACATCCTTCGTAGAAGATACATAACCTGCATCTTTTATCACTGTGGATGCATTGTAGACATCATCAACGATCAATCGAACGATACCAAAGTCCTGCGCATCCGCAACCGATAATGCACGCATATTAATATTATTTTCACGAAGTACATCGGTCAGCTCTTTTAATTTACCCGGCTTGTTTTCCAAAAATACAGAAATCTGCTTAACCATCATAGTGGACACCCCCATTCATTTTTACATTATTTATACAAATTTCTCTTATCGATAACGCGTACCGCCTTACCTTCACTTCTTGTAATTGTTTTCGGATTTACAAGAGTTACTTTCGCATAAATACCAAGCATTGCTTTCAATGCAGTTACCAATTCCTTCTCCTTTGCCGTAACTTCGCTCATGCTGTCTGAGAACATCTCCGGCGTCATCTCCACCTGTACCTCGATCGTATCACTGTTGTTGACACGATCAACGATGATCTGATAATTTGCCGCATATCCTTTATTCATCAATACCGTTTCGATCTGTGATGGGAATACATTCACACCTTTGACGATCAACATATCATCACTGCGACCCAACGGTTTTGTCATTTTGATATGTGTACGTCCGCAGGAACATTTCTTGCGGCTCAAGATACAAATATCTCTCGTGCGGTAACGAAGCAGCGGGAACGCCTCTTTCGTGATACTTGTAAATACAAGCTCACCTTTTTCTCCATCCGGAAGAACCTCCCCCGTCTTTGGATTGATTACTTCTGCAATAAAATGATCTTCATTGACATGCATGCCGTTCTGCTCAGAACACTCAAAGGCTACACCCGGTCCGGAAATCTCTGTCAGGCCATAGATATCATATGCTTTGATACCAAGTTTTTCCTCAATATCATGTCGCATCTCCTCAGTCCACGCCTCTGCACCAAAGATACCTGCCTTTAACTTAATCTGATCCTGTACGCCTTTCTCATGAATACTCTCTGCTAAATATGCTGCATAAGACGGTGTACAGCAAAGGATCGTGGATCCCAGATCGGTCATAAACTGAATCTGACGCTCTGTATTACCGGAAGACATTGGGATCGTTAGGGATCCAACTTTGTGGGAACCGCCATTTAAGCCGGAACCACCGGTAAATAATCCATAACCATAGGATACATGCACAATATCTTCTTTGGTACCACCGGCTGCTACGATCGCTCTGGCACAGCAGTCTTCCCATAGATCCAGATCATGCTGTGTATAAAAAGCTACCACACGTCTTCCTGTTGTACCACTGGTTGACTGGATGCGTACACAATCCTTTAATGGCATCGCTAACAGTCCATATGGATACTGATCTCTTAAGTCGTCCTTCTCCGTAAATGGTAATTTATGCAGATCCTCAACGCCATGAATATCTTCCGGTTTGATCCCTGCCTCGTCCATTTTATTTTTGTAGAATGGAACATTGTCGTAGATGTGTTTCACCTGCTTAACAAGTCGCTCACTCTGCAGTTTCTTGATTTCTTCTACCGGCATCGTTTCGATTTCCGGCTGAAAATAATTTTGTGCCATGGTATTCACCCATTCCTCTCTCATATTGCAAGTTCGGGAGCTTCCCCTCCCAAAACTTGCTTTGCGAATTTCCTTCGCATTGTAAACCGCTAATATATCTTTATTCTAGTTGCGTCCCAGCATAAACGCTTTCTTGTTCATCTCCAAGAACTTCGGCGGTACACACGCTTCCAAAGACGCCAGCCAAGCTTCCTCGCTGATCTCCGGGAAGTAACGTGATACTCGTCCCATAAGCACGATATTTACCGCTTTTGGACTGCCTGCCTCCATAGCAAGAGACAATGCATCCATATCATCAATATCCGCCCCGGCAGCTTTCATCTTTTCGATGAGATTCTCCGGATACTCTGCTGCTCCTGTGATAACCGGCATCGGGTCGATTTCCTGATCAGAAACGACAATCTTGCCGCCTTTCTTGAGATAGTTCATGTATCTGGCTGCCTCTAATTTTTCAAAAGAGATAATAACATCTGCTTGTCCTTTGTCAATGATCGGTGAATACACTTTGTCACCATAGCGCACATATGTTACAACGCTTCCTCCGCGCTGACTCATTCCGTGTACCTCAGATACTTTTACATCATAATTTTGACTGAGAAGTACATGTCCTAAAAGCTTGCTGGCAAGCAGAGAACCCTGACCACCTACACCTACGATCATAATATTTTTCGTCATTTTTGCGTCCTCCTATTCCGTAATTGCATCAAATTTGCAAAGCTGTTTACAAACGCCGCAGCCAACGCAAAGTGTGTTGTCGATCTGCGCTTTGCCGCCCTTAATACTAATTGCCGGACAGCCAAGCTTCATGCACATTTTGCAGCCCTTGCATTTGTCTTTATCAACATTCAAAGGAGGTTTTACCTCAACATATTTGAGAAGTGCGCATGGTCTTCTGCTGATGATCACGGATGGCTCAGCGGCAGCAAGTTCTTCTTTGACTGCCTTATCACATGCTTCCAGATCGTATGGATCAACGACACGAACGCGGTTAAAGCCCATCGCCTTGCAAAGTGCTTCAAGATTGATCTTACCTGCCGGATCGCCCTTGATGTTGTAACCGGTCGTTGGATTCTGCTGATGACCTGTCATTCCCGTAATGGAATTATCTAAGATAATAACTGTTGAATTGCTCATGTTATAAGCAATGTTAGCAAGTCCGGTCATTCCGGAATGCATGAATGTAGAATCTCCGATCACGGCAACGGTCTTGCCTTCAGATTCTTCGCCACGCGCTTTATTAAATCCATGGATCGAGCTGATGGATGCGCCCATACATGCTGTTACGTCGATTGCTGACAATGGCGCAACTGCTCCTAATGTATAACATCCAATATCACCCATAACGGTACATTTGTTTTTGGATAATGTGTAGAACATTCCTCTATGAGGACAGCCCGCACACATTACCGGCGGTCTGACCGGAATGTTTTCATCCAAAGTCAGGCTTTCCTCTACCGGGATACCCATCTTTTCTGCAACCAGATTTTGTGAAAATTCATCTTCTAATGGGAATACGTCTTTACCTGTCACATCCAGTCCTAATTTCTTACAATGGCTCTCGATAATATCATCCAATTCTTCTATAATGAATAATTTGTCTACTTTTTGTGCAAAATCAAGAATCAATTTTTCAGGAAGCGGGTTGATCAGTCCCAATTTCAGGACACTTGCATTGTCTCCGAACACTTCCTTCACATATTGATACGAAGTTGAAGATGTAATAATTCCGATCTTAGTATCACCCATCTCAACACGGTTGAGTGGTGTTGTCTCAGCGTATGCGATCAAGTCTCTGGTACGCTGCTCTACAATTGGATGGCGGCGTTTCGCATTTGCCGGCATCATAACATATTTTGCTATGTCTTTCTTATATTCTTTGAGTGCCGGCTCCACACGTTCGGATGTTTCAACCAAACTCTGTGAATGTGCAACACGGGTACACATTTTCATGAATACCGGCGTATCATATTTCTCAGAAATTTCATAAGCGATCTTTGTGAATGCAAGTGCCTCTGCAGAATCCGAAGGCTCTAACATTGGTACCTTGGCAGCGATCGCATAATGTCTTGAATCCTGCTCGTTCTGGGATGAGTGCATACCCGCATCGTCCGCAACACCGATGATCATTCCGGCATTGATTCCGGTATAAGAGATCGTGAATAACGGATCTGCTGCGACATTAAGTCCTACGTGCTTCATTCCGCAAAAACTGCGTTTTCCCGCTACGGCAGCACCAAAAGCCACTTCCAGTGCTACTTTCTCATTTGGCGCCCACTCACAATAAATCTCATCGTACTTAGCTGCTTCTTCCGTAATCTCGGTACTTGGCGTACCCGGATAACTGGAAGCAACGCCACAGCCCGCTTCATACAGACCTCGTGCAACTGCAGCGTTACCTATCATTAACTGTTTCATTTAGCAGTTCCTCCTTTTTATCTAATGTGCTCTCGAAATAATATGTATGAACTTCGCGAGAGCGCATCCTGCATAATACTGATAATATTTTATCAAAAATTAAGCATAAGGTAAACTACTAATTGTGGGCAAGGGTGTTATTTGCAAAATTGGAACGTCCTAAGGATAAACCACTTTGCTGTGAAATCCTCTATTTGCAAAATTGGAACGCCTCTAGGTCGAATAACTGGCGACGTTCAAAATAGCAAGCTGACCATCCATTATATTCTGACTGTGCGATCAGATAAACCGCATGTCTTCCTGTGACGTTTTGCACTTTTGTACGAAGCGTAGTGCTATCTCGCTCAAACTCTGCCACGCCAATTTCTGTCTGCTCATCGTCGATACAAATATGCAGTTTGCCATGACAGCCTCGCGGATGTACTTTTGCCATAAATGTCATTTCATCTCCGGTAAAATCATCGCCAAAATCAAAATACTTCCAGCCCATTACGCAGCCATCGGTAATATTAGTGATGATTCTTGTAAAAGGATCTAATTCTGTGATGAATGCCGCTGGTTCATCTGCCTCAATTTTCTCTTCCTTTGACTCTGTGTCAACCTTAGGTTCTGCCTCTGACGGCTGCTCCGTTGTATCTGCTTCCTGCTCATTGCGTAAATGCTGGTCTGTGCTTTCAACGTTTTTCTCCAATTGAGCAGTTTTTATCTGTACGTTTTTCAGAACACATACCGTATCTGCCGCCGTTGCTTCATACGGATTCAACGACTCCTCAAATCCAAGAGATGTCATTTCCACGGTTGGGATCGTGCCGTCTTCTAATATCTCGATCCGCTCCACACAGCCCCTGCGCGACATGATCGAGCCATTGGTCATGCGATGATAAAAAATATACCACTGTCCGTTAATCTGGCAGATGGAGCCATGATTATTACCACCCGGATAGTCGGCACCATTATCCACAATATATCCTCGATATGTAAATGGCCCGGTTGGAGAATCCGATGTAGCATATGCAAGCCTGCTGCCAATTTTAGGTGAATAGATCAAATAATAGGTATCTCCTACTTTTCGTGGGGAACAGGCTTCAAAAAATCCATCCTCCGTCTCCGTAACCGGAATAATGTCCGTCTGATAACTTCCATCCACGACTTCATACATATTGTCCCCGTTCAGTTCACACATGTAAGATCCCAAGAATCCACAATACACGTATACTCTTCCGTCATCATCAACCAATACACCCGGGTCGATAAACGTACCGTTGTCATAATGATCCGGTATATTGTACTGATACTGGGACAGCATCATAAATGGGCCTTCCGGTCGGTCACTCACCGCTACACAGCCTTTCGCATCTACAATATATGCATAGAGATAATATTTACCATCTTTCTCTACAACGTCCGGTGCATATAATTCATGTTCTGTCCAAGGTGTATCCGTTGTTTTGCCCTCTTTTGCCTTTGATCGGAAAATATCTCCGTGGCATGTCCAATGACTCAAATCATGGACAGATGCAGACCACACTTTTAATTTGTAATCACAAAATCTTTCACAATCCACACAATCATGTGATCCGTATACATATACGCGATCCCCAAATACTCTTGGTTCTCCATCCGGGATATACTCCCAAGATGGTAAATAAGGATTTGCCATAGTTAACCTCCGTTCTGTTCTTCGATAGGATATTCGGTGCAACTGTTAGTTTGCTCTCGCATCGTGATATTTATTTTGACGAGAATAACTTTTCATTGTAAAATTACTATAATGCAAACGATAAATATCGTTCGACCATAACCCTATTACTGTGTGTATTATACAAAAAGAATGTTTGTGGTTCAATAGAACAAAAAGACGTATATCTTTCATTTTCAGACTTGCGAAAATGGTTATAGAACCATGGAGTAATGTTTTTGTTTTCAGCACAGAGACAGTGTGGAACATCAGAACGGGGGGATAGAACCATGGAGTAATGTTTGTATTTTCAACGCAGAGACAGTGCGGAACATCAGAACGGGGGGTATAGAACCATGGAGTAATGTCTGTGTTTTCAGCACAGAGACAGTGTGGAACATCAGAACGGGGGTTATAGAACCATGGAGTAATGTTTGTATTTTCAACCAAAAGAAACGTGCTGAAGATAGAATGGAGATTTCGTATGGATTGTTTTTTGAATTGGTTTACACAGGATGAAACATTTCCTTTTTTTATACAATATGGAACACATGACGAAGATCTGTGTCTACATACACATGCCGATTTTTCAGAGCTTGTGATCGTGCTGAGCGGCACCGCCACACATGTGGTGGACGGAGAAGAGTATCCAATCCGTAAGGGGGATGTTTTTGTGATCAGTAATAATACTGCACACGGCTATAAACACCCCAAAAATTTTCATATATGTAATATCATGTTCCATCTGTCCTATTTTTTGGACTATCAAAGTGATATTAAAACAACGGCAGGTTTTCATGCACTTTTTGTCATTGAACCCACTTTAACCAAAACCCAAGGTTTTAAACGACAATTAACGTTGAACTTAGCACAATATGAAGAAATCCACACGTTGATCGCTTCACTCAAAAATGAATACGAAACTAAGCTCCCCGGCTATCAGACAATGATCATCAGTCTGCTCTCACAGCTTTTTACTTCGTTGTCACGTTTTTATGACGTGTCCCAAAAATCTAACAGTAAAGAGGTTGTTTCCATCGCAAATACTATTGCTTATATGGAAAATCATTACAATGAAGATTTATCCATCGAAGAACTGGCACAGTATTCCGGATTGTCCTCCAGACATTTCCGCCGGATCTTTCAGCGCATATACAGCATTAGTCCTACAAAATATATGACGATATTGCGCATTCAGGCCGCTATGAAAGCTCTGCAAAACCCCCATCTTTCGATCACAGAGATCGCTTTACTCTGCGGTTTTTCAGACAGTAATTATTTCTCAAGAAAATTTAAGGCTGAAACAGGAAAAAGCCCGCTGGAATACCGTAAGTATATCCAGGGACTTTCTAATTCCAGTATAACGATTTAACGACCGGCACGTCACGCAGGTCCGGATGAACAAATGCCCGGCACGTCACGCAGGTCCTGATAAACACATGTCCGGCCTGTCACGCAGATCCTGATAAACACATGTCCGGCACGTCACGCAGGTCCTGTTTCAATTTATCGGAAACTTACCCATACAACCGGGTAGATTCCGTTCGGATCCCAGTCGGGCGGAAGATTGTCTTTATATTCTGAAATCGTATCTTCCGGCAATACAAATATTGGATTCTTAACAATATCTTCTTTTTTGGTCTCAACCGTTTGCATACCGGCACGTTTTTTTGCCGTAATTTCTTTTCCCATCATTACCTTTTCACGATCACTAAAATTAGCACTCGTAAATTTTCCATTCAGGAACTCTGTCAATTTCTTGCCTTTTAGATTCTCGCCCTCTTTTCCGGATGGCAATTCCTCCTTACTCAGCGGTGTACTGCGAATCAACATCGCTTTTTCCCCTAACAGAGCTTTATCCAATACCATCCAGCGCATTCCGGCATAGTATACTTTAGTTCCAATCTCTGCCTTACGCATAAAGCGTTTTTGGTAACGGGTTGTGCGGTGTTCTGCATCTGCATATGCACCAGCCAAACGATATACCTTCATTGCTTTCTTATGGTGATTATCATCGTCATATTTCTTGGCGATCTTGTAATAACAGGATTTCTTCATTGTTCCTACACCCGGCAAATATTCTACCTGATCATAAGAATTGATGGCAGCTTTGTAATCGCCAAGCATTTTATGCCCAAAACCTTTTACGATATACGACAATGGAGTTACCATGATCACCATACAGATAACAACAATTACTACCAATGCAATAGCGCGACGCTTATACACTTTGCGCGTTTCAATCTTGCGAATCCCCGCATGGCAAGCTTTGTCTCCTGCTTCTGCTTTATCTGCATATGCTGCAAATTTCTTTAATCTCCGATACTCGCTATTTGCAGCAATGTAGTCACTCTTTGTTTTTGCTTTGTCATACATATCTTTCGCCGTCTGTAAGGTTTTCTCGCAACCTTCACGTTCTATCTGATCTGCCTTATCTGCGCACTGCTTACGACGCTTCCTGGCATCCTCATAATCTCCCAACTCCTCAAACATGGCGGCTGCGGAGCGAAGCGACGTTACCGCTCTCTCAAATCTCTCGACACAGTCGATTGCATCCATCAGTTCTACGGCAGTATTATATTTTTCCTCTTCCGGAGAGGGACCTGTCTTAAAAATGTCCTCTTTACTAAGTGCCATATTTTCCTCCATTCATTTCGTTACTTCCAAAACGGTTCTCTGCAAAGTTGGCTGCTTTTCGAAGCCACTTTCTATATCGTTTGTTTTCTCCAAACTACTCTCTGCAAAGTTGGCTGCTTTTCAAAGCCACTCGAACTTCCTTATTATACAATACCTTGCGCATCTTTACACCCTTTTTTTGATTTTTTCCCGGGAAAGTTTATTTTTGAGTTAATTAATGATCATTTCCCACACTGTTCGCATAATGCTGTCATTTCTGACTGTTGGCCGATTCCACTGTTCGCATAATGCTGTCATTTCTGACTTTTGACAGATTCCACTGTTCGCCTGCTACTGTTATGTCTGTCTTTTTGCAGATTCCGGAAATATCTCGTCCAAGAAACGCGACGGATCAGTTTCATGATGAAGTCTGGTCTTTACATAGCTCATAATTAGCTTTGTTTTTGCGCGCGTCATTGCAACATAAAAAAGTCGTCGTTCTTCTTCCACATCTGCATCCAAAACCGCTTTGTTGTGAGGGGCAACACCTTCATTGACATCCGGAAGAAACACGATTTCATATTCCAATCCTTTGGCACCATGCATTGTCAATAGCTGTACCGCATCTTCTTTGGTTTCGTATTTTTTGTTTTCTTGCTCCTGCAGCGCCTCGCCATATTGTTTTATATAGTCAAACCATGCCTCCGTGGTCTCACACGCTCTCGCATCTTCCTGTAATTCATCTAATATATCAAACATATCCTCAGCGCGGATTCCCCGATACTCTGCATATTCTCGAATATATTCATCGTAACCGATTCCCTTACGAATAAAATTAATGGCAGCATATGGTTTTAGCGACACCAACATGGCAAGGTCTGATTGTAATTGCTCAATACGGTCAACCATCCAATCTTTATCTTCATAAAATAATTTTAATTCTTCAAAATCTGCATAGGTTTCCGTAAAAGCATTCCGATGTACATAGCGTTTTGGTCGATTAATGATACGCATCACCTTACTTCGCTCCCTTGCCCCTTGCGCCACCTCGATATAGGTCAATATATCTTTTGCGATCCAGTGCTCATATAAATTTGGCAAATGCTCCTTTAATTCAAAAGGAATGTTATACTCCATCAGCTTTACCGTCAGTCCGCGCGCCTGAGGATTGGTTCGAAACAGTACTGCCATTTCCCTGTACAAAACTCCCTTTTTACGATACTCCAAAATCTGCTGCCGTATCGCTTCATTTTGCTCAGCACTTTTTTCATAACAAAGGTTCTCGACCTCAGCTCCCGCCTCATGCGCTGCGATGATGTCCTTTGGCAAACGATTTTGATTATGGGCGATCAGATTCCCTGCCGCTTTTACAATATTGGCACTGCAGCGGTAGTTTACCCCCAGCTTACATATTTGTGCGTTTTTATAATCCGCCAGAAATTGCTTCATAATATCCGGTCGTGCTCCTCGGAATCCATATATAGATTGATCGTCATCTCCTACTACAAAAAGATGGTTTTTCGGCTGCGCCAACAGTTTAACTGTCTCATATTGGACACGATTAATATCTTGAAATTCATCGATCAAAATATATGGATATTTTTGCTGCCACAGTGCGCGAATATCCGGCCGCTGTTCCAAAAGTTCGTAGCAATATACCAGCATATCATCAAAGTCAATAAGCCGCTTCTTCTCTAAGCAATGTTGATATTTCGTAAATATCTGTCGAAATGTATCCTCCGGACAGATCGGCGAATAATAGTGCTCCAGCTCTATCCGCTCTCCTTTCACACGACTGATCTCCGCAGTCAGATCCACCAGAAACTCATTTTCATCCTGTATTTCTAATCTGCTTTCAGCAACCAGATCCCGCAAAATACGATACTTCATCTCGTCACGTATAATGTTATCTGCACTATAATGATAAGCATATTTTAATATCGTAAAGAAAACCGCATGAAATGTTCCAAATTGAACACCGCCCTTGCCTCCCTCTGCCAAATAGCGCTGCTTCATCTCAGCAGCAGCCGCTTTCGTAAAGGTAATGACTAAAATATTGCCGGGAGCTACATCATGCTCATTAACCAATCGTTTGATACGCTCTGTAATTGTATATGTCTTTCCGGAACCAGGTCCCGCCAAAACTAACATCGGTCCGGCAAAATGCGATACAGCAATTCTCTGCTCTTCGTTTAGTTCCCTCATAATCCTCCTACTGAATAAAAGGGCAACGCATTAACGTTGCCCCTGTATGAATTACTTTTGATCTTCTATTCTTCATCTGCTGCCTCGCTCAGCATTTCAATTCCTTTACGGATACGTGCAAGCGACTCCTCTTTTCCAAGGATTTCCATAATCTCATATGCACCGCCCGGTGTCATCTGTTTGCCGGAAACTGCAGTTCGAAGTGGCCACAGTACACGACCATTTTTCAACTCTTTTTCTGCGATATAGGCTTTGCATACTTCCTCAATCTCATCAATTGAGAAATCTGTCATTGCCTCCAGTCGTGGTAACATATCTTGCAACACTTCCAATGAATTCTCTGTGTTGGTCTTCATCTTCTTGTGTGTATACATCGCTACATCATACTCTGGTAATTCCTCAAAGAAATCAATCTTCTCTTTGATATCCGGAAATACTTCAATACGCGTCTTCAGCAATTCAGCGATCTTCTTAAGATCGTAATCTTTCGTCACCACTTCTTTAACAACCGGAAGAGCATGCTCCATATATGCATCCATATCCATTGCCTTGATATATTCACCGTTCATCCAACGCAGTTTTACAATATCAAAAACAGCCGGAGATTTACTAATATGATGGTAATCAAACACTTCCTCTAGCTCTTTCAGTGAGAAAATCTCTCTGTCTTCTGTCGGACTCCAGCCCAGTAACGCAACAAAGTTAATGATTGCCTCTGGCAAAAATCCCTGATCCAACAAATCTTCTACAGATGAATGTCCACAGCGTTTTGAAAGCTTTTTATGATTCTCATCTGTAATGGTTGGACAATGTACATACTCCGGCACTTCCCAGCCAAACGCCTCATACAGACGATTATATTTTGGAGCAGATGAAAGATACTCATTGCCTCGCACTACATGAGTGATCTCCTGCAAATGATCGTCTACAACATTCGCAAAATTATATGTTGGATAACCATCTGTCTTGATCAAGATCATATCATCAAGTTCTGCATTATCTACCTCAATATCGCCGTAAATGGCATCATGAAAGGTCGTTGTTCCCTCTGTCGGATTGTTCTGACGAATAACGTAAGGAATCCCTGCGTCAAGCTTTGCCTGAACTTCTTCTTTGGAAAGATGCAGACAATGCTTATCATATTTTGCAATTTCCTTGCCATCTTCTGTTTTACTGGATGCTCTCAGCTCTTCCAAACGCTCTTTCGTACAGAAGCAGTAATAAGCCTCTCCTTTTTCCACCAATTGTTTAGCATAGTCCAAGTACACACCTGTCTTCATACGTTCACTCTGCACATATGGACCATAACCACCATCTTTGTCTGGTCCTTCATCGTGCTGCAATCCGGTAAGTTTCATTGTATTATAAATGATATCCAACGCTTCCGGCACAAAACGCTCCTGATCGGTATCTTCAATACGAAGCACAAACGTTCCATGTTCATGGCGTGCGATCAGATACTCATACAATGCGGTTCTCAAATTACCTACATGCATGCGTCCTGTTGGACTAGGTGCAAATCTTGTTCTTATCTTGCTCATTCTTTTCTGCCTCCTGAATTTTGTCTTTCTGCTTCTTTTTCTTATTCTGCGGAAGAGGAATGTCTACCACATACTTAAACAATTCACATAAATCCCCATACGCACGATAGTTGGCGCGATCATCACCTACCATCTCGTGGGTATTTAACAGAAGCATTTTATCGCCTTTATAGTATTTCGTCAAATTTAAACACAACGGAGATCTTATTGATGTTCCAACGATCAGTAAAAGATCAGCGTTTTCTACAGCATTTGCTGCAGCCGATATTTTGCCATTGTCTACCATTTCGCCTAGCAAAGTAAATCCGGGCCGCAATGGCACACCACACTTCGTACATGACGGTATTCCTACCGCATGTCGTATAAAGTCTGATCCGTATACCTTACCACAGTTTGGACAATAGTTCTTTTCCACAGAACCATGAAGCTCTATCACGTCATCGCAACCAGCCATCTCATATAATGGATATACCGTTCGCTTCACGATCGCATCAAGCTTTCCTGCCTGCTGAAGACGCAAAGCACCTTCGTGTATCGAAGTCGGTTGCAATGCGCAATTTAGTATGATCTCCTTATAATATTGGTAAAATATCTCTACCCTTTTTGACAAAAACATGGATGAAATAATTTCATCATTCGAGTATCCATATTTTTGCTCAATATCATATGCAATATGTTCTGCGCGAACGCCATTTAATCCCGCTGCACGTGCCACGCCAAGTCCACTGATCAACACAATATGGTCACTCTCTCTAGTCAATTTTCTCATTGCCTTTAATGAAGTTTCCATAATAATCCTCCCTTCTCCCACAGCCCTGCAAATTATGGGGCCGTCAGACACCAATTTGCAATTTTTGATCCGTCTGGATCATTTTTCCCCTAAATACTTACAAATACACTCCACTGTTTGGTCGATGCCAACAAAATCACTACGTATAACCATATCATAGTTATTAAGATTGGTCCATTTCTCACCTACATGGTAATTGTAATAATTCGCTCGTCTTTTGTCATTTTTCAATATGATATCTGCTGCCTTATCCGGTGCTTCTCCATATTCTGATATCACTCGATCAATTCGAAACTTCATGGATGCTTTCACAAACAGATTGACAATATTGTCCCGCTCTTTGAGAACATAGTCGGCACATCTGCCAACAATAACACACGGTCCCTCATCTGCCACTTTACGAATGACATCCGATTGTGCCAAAAAAATTCTATCATCCAACGATAATCCATTGAATCCAAAATCCTGATTGCCATACACATTGATCCCCATTGCAAGAGAATATAACAGACTGTTTGTCGCTCGATCCTCTGCTTTTGCAAAATTTTCCTCTGCAAAACCACTCTCTTTCGCGGCTCTAGTGATCAATTCATTGTCATAAAATGGAATTCCATAATATTCTGCTACTTTCTGTCCAATCTCTCTACCACCGCTGCCATACTGTCTGCCAATTGTGATTACCTTGTTCATACTAGCACCTCCAATCTCACTGTCTACACCTTCCGCTTCAACCAGAGTATTTCAAGATCATTCTGCAGAAATTATGCTCGGAATTGATGTCTGAATATTAACATCCGCATCATAATCCACGCCTTCTATACGAAATCCAAATATTTCGTAAAACTCCTGCCAATACCCATCAATATCCGTTAGTTCTGACAGGTTTTCCGGAGAAATTTTCTCCCAGATCTTTTTAACCTCCTCTTGAACCTCCGGTTTCATTTCATAATCATCCATACGGATCAAATGATTCTCATCCGTAGGCACTTCCCCCTCCACGCAAAGTCTGTCATGAACAAGTCGATACATTTGCTCAATACAGCCTTCGTGTAAATTCAATTCCTTCATCACCTTGAATAGAATTGATATATACAACGGAACGATCGGAATTGCGCTGCTTGACTGTGTTACCACCGCCTTATTAACTGCAACATATGCCTCTGTTCCCTGTATGTGTTCATTGATTTTATCTGCTGTGCGATACAGATCCTGCTTTGCCTGACCAATACTTCCATCATAATAGATCGGATACGTAAGCTCCGGTCCAATGTAGGAATATGCAACTGTCTTCGCACCATCCGCCAACACATCTGCTTCCTGCAATGCTTCCATCCAAAGCATCCAGTCCTCGCCACCCATAACCTTGATCGTATCATTGATCTCCTCCTCAGTCGCAGGCGGAATCGTTACTGTGGTGAGTTCATTTGTCAACAAATCAATACTTTGATTCGTAAATTCTTTATCTACTGTTTTCAAAACAGAACAATATGTCACCCCATCCGGAGCCTTACGACGCGGTGCTGCAAGACTGTAAATCACCATATCCACCTGACCAAAGTCTTTCTTGATCAATGCGATCGTCTCCTCTTTAATCTCCTGAGAATACGCATCTCCATTAATTGACTTCGCATAATGACCATCATTCTGTGCAAACTGCTCAAACGCCGCTGTGTTGTACCAGCCTGCGCTGGCTGTTCTCTTCTCCTTACCGGGCTTGTCAAAAATAACACCGATAGAATCTGCGCCACAAGCATATGTAAGTGCAATTCGGCTTGCGAGCCCATAACCCATAGACGCCCCCAACACAAGTACTTTCTTAGGGCCTTCTGCTTTCGGCTGAGACTTAACATATTCAATCTGTCTTCTCACTGATTCTTTACATCCCTCCGGATGCGCCGTCGTGCACATAAATCCTTTAACTTTTGGCTGAACTACCATTTTTATCCTCCATTTTCTTATCTGTAATGAATCGATCAACATCTACATATGTTGAATTATCCTCTCATATATACTTCCCGGTACTACAATAATAGCCTTGCTGTTTCTCCATTCAAATTACGATGTTTTAGGGTTATTATAGCACAAAAAAGATAGTAATTCAATCGTACACGCACTCGCAACATATGTCAAGTAATAATTTTTTTAATTTTTTTTACAACATTTCTCTTTACAAGGAACATTTGTTCTGCTATACTACTAATACCCCAAAAGAAAGGAATTGTTTGTATGAGACCTCGTTACATTACTATCCGCTTGGCAATCTCCACATGTTTGTGCATGATAGCTGTCCTAGGTTGTCTTTTGTCTTTATTTTACAAGGGAACACCTACTGCTTTACGAACTCCCGGAGCAGCTTTTTGTGGACTGAGCAGCTTATTCATTATATATAGGATCATATGCCTGTCACATAAAAGATCCATCTTCCGCAAAGGTGTTTATCACTCCCGCGACCTTGACCAGATATCCGGTGCTGATTTCGAGGCACTATCTTGTGATATACTGGTAGCAAACGGTTTCGAATTTGCAGAGAATACACAGGCAAGTGTTGATTTTGGTGTAGATGTTTTGGCAAGACGCGAGGGTATAACTTACGCGATCCAGTGCAAACGTTATGACTCCCCGGTTGGTATTGATGCTGTACAACAGGTCTATGCCGGGCGTGCATATTACGAATGCCATGTCGCAATGGTACTTACCAACCAATATTTTACCGGAAGCGCACGCAAGCTGGCAGATAAAATAGGTGTTGTTCTGTGGGATCGAGATATGTTGGAAGAACTATTACAGTAGTCCAGGAAAGAAGGAGGCTCTTATGCACACATGTAAAGTATCTGTCCGCGACTTGGTGGAATTTATATTACGCTCTGGTGATATTGTATCTTCTTCTACCGGCATCCGAGATACTGATGCTATGCAGGAAGGCACTCGCATTCACAAAAAGCTGCAAAAGCAGATGGGATCACAATACCATGCCGAAGTCCCATTAAAATACACATCCTCTGTGTGCTATGATAACCTTTCGTTTGCAATGTCCGTGGAAGGACGCGCTGACGGCATATTCCCGAAAGCTCTACTTCCAAGGCTGTACGATTTTGCTGACTTTTCAAGCGAGATCCCCCTAGAAACCGAGGTCGAGCATACCCATCCGATAATCCCATGCCGCACTATAATTCATGATGATTCCGAGGCACCTACTGACTTTATTGATGAGATCAAGGGCATATATCGTAATGTACACACAATGTACGAGCCCATTGCCGTTCACCGTGCTCAGGCGCTGTGTTATGCGTATATTTATGCCTCGCAGGAACACCTTTCATCCATTGGTATCCGCATCACTTATTGTCATATTCCCACGGAAGATATCCGCTATTTTTATGAAGTGATCACCTATGAGGATCTTCACCGATTTTATGAAACACTATTAACGGAATACGCAAAGTGGCTTGCTTGGCAGATACACTGGCAAGAAGAACGCGATGCCTCTATACGCCCGTTGGAATTTCCGTTTGTATATCGTAACGGACAGGCCGATCTTGTGAAAGGTGTCTACCAATCTATCCTACGACAAAAACGGCTCTATATCGAAGCACCTACCGGCGTAGGCAAAACAATTGCAACAATATTTCCCGCTGTTAAAGCAATGGGGGAACATTTGACAGGGAAAATCTTTTACCTGACCGCCAAAACGATTACTCGCACGGTTGCTGAAAACACCTTCGCACTTCTGGCCAACCACCATGCAGCCCTCAAAAGTATCACCTTAACTGCCAAAGATAAGATCTGCATTCTAGAGAAAGCAAACTGTCATCCGGCAAATTGCGAACGTGCCAAAGGTCATTTTGACCGTATTAACGATGCCGTATATGATCTTATCACTCACGAATCACAGATCACTCGTGATATCGTAACGCAATACGCCTTAAAGCATGAAGTATGTCCTTTCGAGCTCAGTCTGGATGCTTCTCTTTGGTGCGATGCTGTGATCGGCGACTATAATTATGCCTTTGACCCGGATAGCCACCTCAAACGCTTTTTTTCAGATGGCGCTGCCGGAAGTACAGCGAATCTTTTTTTAGTAGATGAAGCACACAATTTGGTTGACCGTGCCCGCGATATGTACTCTGCAGTTTTGATCAAAGAAGACGTGTTAGAGACCAAACGTCTCCTTAAAACCAAAAGCAAAAAGATCACAGCTTCTTTAGAAAGTGTAAATCGTGCACTTTTAGATCTGAAAAGACAATGTGACGAACTTCTCATCTGCTCACTGTCTATGACAGATGCTTTGTTAGGACGCTTACTTCGACTTCAAAGTGTAATGGATGAGTTTTTACAAGATCCCTCTTTCAGTGAGAAAAAATTATCGGAGGAACAATTTAGCCAATTACTGGATTTTTACTTTAACATCCGTTCCTTTGTAAATGTATATGAGTTGGTTGATGAACACTATCTGATTTATTGCGACTATAATGATAACAGCAATTTCTGTGTTCATTTACAATGTATGAATCCATCTGCCAACCTGGAACAGTACCTTGCCATGGGACGCTCCGCTATTTTTTTCTCTGCAACACTGCTTCCTATTCAATACTATAGAGAGCAACTGGCAAGCCGCCCTGAAGATTACGCTATCTATGCCCCATCGCCGTTCCCTGGTCACAACCGACTATTACTGGTCGGTCGGGATGTCAGCACTAAATACAGTCGACGCGGAGCTGCAATGTATGCCCGAATTGTAGACTATATATTACGATTTGTGCATGCCAGATTGGGAAACTATATGGTCTTTGTTCCATCCTATAAGATGCTGCAGGATATCTATGATATGATCGCCTCCTCTGATGCCAGTCAAGATCTAACTCTGCTTACACAAAATGCCACAATGGATGAGCAAGAACGAGAAGAGTTTCTGGCGCATTTTTCAGAATCTCCCACCACAACGACTGTAGGATTATGCGTCTTGGGCGGAATATTTAGCGAAGGAATAGATTTGAAGGCAGAACGACTGATAGGTGCTGTGATTGTGGGAACAGGTCTGCCAATGGTTTGCAATGAAAATGAACTCTATCGACAATTTTTTGACGGGGAAATTTCATCATTTTCAACAGGTTCTGAAAACGACGAAGCAACAATAAGAAACACCAGACATGGTTTTTCTTATGCATACCAATATCCGGGCATGAATAAAGTCCTGCAAGCAGCCGGACGTGTCATCCGTACCGAGCAGGACTATGGTTGTATCCTTTTATTAGACGATCGTTTTTTGCAGGGCAGTTATCAATCCCTCTTCCCACGTGAGTGGTTTCCGCATTATACAGTCACCCCTGAGACTATGACTGAACACTTGCTCAAGTTTTGGGAGGCACACAGCACTTAACTTTCCGTCCGTTTGCCAGGAATAATAAACTCCCGTTATCATAAACGGCTGTCCCTGTTTATCCGGAACAACTGTCCCTGTTCATCTGGAGCGACAGTCCCTGTTTATCTGGAGCGACAGTCCCTGTTTATCTAGAGCGACAGTCCCTGTTTATCTGGAACGGCTGTCCCCGTTTATCAAGAGCGGTAATCTCCGTTTATCTTCACATAATCGTATGTAAGATCACAGCCCCATGCCTTAGCAGATGCTTCGCCCTGATTCAAATGAACATGAATATAAATTTCATCTTTGTTCAATATTTTGGCCGCTTCTTCCTCGGAAAAAGCAACCCCTGCACCATTTTTACATACTGCTACTGTTCCGACTTCTGACTCCAACTCTACTGCCACTTTGTCAATATCGAACTCCGCTTCCGCATAACCAATTGCGCAAAGGATTCTTCCCCAGTTAGCATCTTCTCCGAACATAGCACATTTAAACAATGGGGATCGGATTACACTCTTCGCCACAACAATTGCTGTTTCCTGATCCGGTGCGCCATCACAAGAGCATTCTAAAAATTTAGAAGCACCCTCTCCATCTGCTGCCAACATTTTGGTCATATTCTCCATAACAACGTACAATGCTTTTTTAAACAGATCGAAATCAGCATTTTTCTCGGTAATCTCTGCATTTCCGGCTAAACCATTTGCCATAACACTAACCATGTCATTTGTGGAAGTATCACCATCTATACTCAAACAGTTGTATGTAACTTTAACAATTTCTGATAATGCCGCCTGTATCATTTCTCCGGAAATTGCCACATCCGTCGTGATAAAGTTAAGAGTGGTAGCCATATTAGGATGGATCATGCCGCTGCCTTTTGCCATGCCACCTAGTCTACATTTCTTACCATCCAAAAGAAATTCTACTGCCACCTCTTTCTGTACGGTATCTGTTGTCATAATTGCTTTTGCCGCAGCATCGTGTCCATCGATGCTTAATCCCTCTGCGAGTTCATGCATAGCATTTGCAAACGGCTCTACAGACATTGGTGCTCCGATGACACCGGTTGAAGCAACAATAACACGATCTGCTGTAATCCCCAATTCGTCAGCTGTTAACTTACAAACGGCATTTGCCACTTCTACGCCATTGGCATTACAGGTATTCGCATTCTTCGAATTCACGATCACTGCCTGTGCTTTGCCACCACTTTGCGCAAGATTTGCTTTCGTCACCAAAATAGGTGCACCCTTCACTTTATTTTGAGTATATACTGCTGCTGCTGTACATTCCTTCTCACTAAATATCATTCCAAGATCATTTTTTGTTTTTACCGGATTAATACCGCAATTCAATCCATTAGCCGTAAATCCCTGTGCAGCACACACACCATTTTCCACATACTCATACCCAGCATACTCTTTCTTTGTCATTTTGTCCTCATTTCCGCACACATGCTATTCTGACAAATTTATACCACGTGTGCAAATATATAAATCTGCCGACTCAGATAGATGCTGTAATTCAAAGTCGAGTTTAACCACTACTGCACCTATCCGCCATTGTAAAAAGCCATCCCTATAGTAACAGATTCCGCAAAAAAATACCATCCTTTTCCCATTGCAAAAAGGATGGTATTTATAATCTTCCTATAGCGATAAAGATATAATCTAAGGACATGTACTTACCGCAACTAGTCAACTTAATCACAGTTTACTCTTAAAGCGTACATCGTCATAGGCAATGCATGTACCTACCGCATACTAGTCAACTTGATCGCAATTACCCGATCGACCTTATAAGTGCATTTCGAATATTTACAACCGGAAAATACTGTATATAAATATTGTCCATATACCATACTTCCACAGGCTCTTGGTGGAATTGTAGTCTTCTTCGTATACGCTTTTTTTGCCACACCGCCTGACGCTGCCGGTGTCGAAAATGCAGGCTTATAGGTGCGAATCTGGGACAAATAGCCGGACTGTTTGTTGTTTGACTGAGAACTTCTCACCACATACATATAACCATTCGCGTCAAAGGATACGGCTCTCGTTCGATTTGGCATTGCCATATAATATTTACGTGTCAGCGATACTGCACCTGTTGTACCGGTTTGTACTACATAGCCATACATTCTCGTTGCAAGCTTCGAATTATAAGCTCCAATCCACAATACATGATCTCTGTATGCCATATAAGAACCATTTGTTGCTATGGAATAAGTTTCATCAAACGCAGCTAATTCAGTGTATGAGTTCCCTGACGCTACCGCTTTTGAGATCATCTCATATGAAAAACGAACAACTTTTTTCCCTTGTGTCAGCCACACATTCTTGCCATCATACGCCATTGCATTAATTTTTGTCTTATTTGGCATAACCAACGTCGTAATATATGATTTTGAAGACCGGCTTAATACGTAGATGACAGATTCATCCTCTCCATTATATGCGTATGCCGATACCAGCATATAGGCACCTGCTGTGCAGCCTCCTTGTGGAAACATGCGATTATTGGCGAAACCTGCTACGTTGGTTGTTTTCATCCCTGGTATAGCAAAGCTTTTCGTATAGTTTGCTTTACGCAAAAATGCATATTTCTTATATGCCGGAGACTTCTTAAACTTTGCTATGCTGGAATACTTTCTTGCACCTTTCGATGTCGCACTTACCGTTATAGTCTTAGCAGCGTAGGCTTGCGAAAGCTCTCCTTCTACCGGAAGACCATTGGCATTCAAAGTATAGGCAGATATCTTAAAGTAATAAGTTTTATTTTGCTCTAAAGATTTTTTAACATATTTGCAAGTACCGGGATTCGTAATTGTTTTTGTTCTTGTATATGTTCCTGTCTTGCTTGTCGCATAGTAAATATAATATCCGCTCGCATCTTTTTGTTCTGTCCAATATAACTTGACGCGCTTAGAACCACCTTTGATCTGTGTTACCTGTGGCGCTATCGGCGCGGTTACTTCTGTAACCTGTGGTGTTGCACTAGGTTCTACTGTAGCCTGCGGTGCATCATCTGGTTTTGCGGTTGGCTGCCCACTAACCTGTGGTGCATCATCTGGTTTTACAGTCGGCTGCCCACTAACCTGTGGTGTGTCATCCTGAACTGCACCCGGCTCTTTCGTAATCTGGGGGCTGGATGCCGGATCTAATTCTGTCTGTGGCGTGGCACTTGACCCTACTCCTGAAGATGCTTCATCTGCAGAAATATGCATGCTATTTGCTGCATACGTCCCGCTCACTATTAATGCTGCTGATAATACAAATGATAATAATCTTTTCATAAATTCTATATTCCTCTTTTCTTTTTGGATGAAAATGTTGAAGACTCTGTAACACTTTCATCTATTTTTGTAAATATTTCTTCGCCGTCTTTCAACCGCTCCTACCACATTTTCCCTTATATTAACGCTGTTTTTTGTCATTTATATGTTAGCTTTTTCACAGAAAAGTGACAATTTCGACAAATCACCTATACCAAAAAAGCAAAGCCAGCGCTTTGCTTTACAAGAATTGCTAAAGCAATTCTTGGTGATGTCACGCTACATAACAGCATTTTCCTATACCAAAAAAGAGGTACCACAGAAAATTTCTGCAATACCTCTTTCTATTAAGAGCAATATTAAAATTATACTAACTCAATGAGTACCTGCATAGCAGCATCACCCTTACGCTGACCAATCTTCACGATACGGGTATAACCACCATTACCATTGCGCTCAGCATACTTTGGTGCAAGATCATCCAAAACAAATGCTGCAACATCAACAGTCTTAGTACCACTCTTGCGTCCCTGCATCTCTGCCGGAACCTCAGTGATGTTGTAAAGAACCTTCTGCATCTTTCTACGAGCATGCAGTCTGGATGGCTGATCCTTTCTGATCTCCTTCTCTACTTCATCAAACTGTGTTACCTTCTTACCATCAACGACTTCTTTCACACGCTTACCATCTTTGTCCTTGCGGGCAACCTTAGCAGTAACGGTTACAGTGTCGTAATTATTGCATTCCTTAACACCCAGAGCAATGATTCCCTCTGCGATTTTACGAATCTCTTTCGCTTTTGCCTCAGTAGTAACAATACTGCCATGATACAACAAATTTGTCACCTGATTGCGAAGCAAAGCTTTTCTCTGGCTGGAAGTTCTTCCAAGTTTTCTATAGCCTGCCATTGTGCTTACCTCCTAATTATTCATCTCCCAAGTTCAAGGAAAGACCTAACTCCTTAAGCTTAGACAATACTTCTTCCAAAGATTTACGTCCAAGGTTTCTAACTTTCATCATGTCTTCCGATGTACGGTTGCAAAGTTCCTCAACAGTGTTGATTCCTGCTCTCTTCAAGCAGTTGTATGAACGAACGGAAAGCTCTAATTCATCAATATTCATTTCCAACACTTTGTCTTTGCTATTCTCTTCTTCAGCCGCAATAACCTGAATACGAGAACTCTTATCAGATAGATCAATAAATGATCTCAAGTGATCGGATAACACCTTTGCAGCAAGACTTACTGCATCACTTGGCTCAATTGTACCATCTGTAAATACATCTAATGTCAGCTTATCATAATCTGTAATCTGACCAACACGAGTATTCTCAACCTTGATATTAACTCTCTCTACCGGAGTAAAGATAGAATCGATTGCGATAACATTGATCGGTAAATCTTCACGTTTGTTCTTATCAGAACTTACGTATCCACGACCATTTACAATTGTCATCTCAATGTAAAGTTTGCAGTCAGGACCACCACTCAATGTAGCAATCACCTGATCCGGATTCATGATCTCGATATCAGAATCCACCTGAATATCAGACGCTCTGACCACACCCTCGCCGGAGGCCTCGATATAAGCAGTCTTGACCTCATCGGTCTCACTGTTATTCTTGATTGCCAGACTCTTGATGTTCATAATAATCTCAGTAACGTCTTCCTTCACACCAGGAATTGCTGAAAACTCATGACCAACTCCGTCAATACGAATATGACTAACTGCTGTACCCGGCAATGATGAAAGCATGATTCTTCTCAGAGAATTTCCAAGAGTTGTACCATAACCACGCTCCAATGGTTCTACTACAAAACGTCCATATTTCTTATCTTCTGAAATATCTGCAATCTTAATATTTGGTTCTTTAAAATCAAGCACTCCCAGTACCTCCTTTTGGGGTTCAATGCTTACCTGATCTGCGAGTTATTATTTAGAATACAACTCGACGATAAGCACTTCATTTACAGGAACATCAATCTGCTCTCTTGTTGGGATTTCCTTAACGACACCAGAAAGCTTCTCATGATCTGCCTCAAGCCAATCAGGAACAAGACGGCCATCTGTTACTTCAAGGATATCCTTATATCTCTGAGCTCCTTTGTGCTTCTCTTTGATTTCGATCACATCACCCGGCTTAACTTCATATGATGGGATGTTTACACATTTACCATTTACTAATACGTGCTTATGACCTACGATCTGACGAGCTTCTTTTCTTGTACGACCATATCCCATACGGAACAATACGTTGTCCAAACGAAGCTCTAAAAGAATGAGAAGGTTCTCACCTGTTGTACCATATTTTAATTTCTGTGCCTTTGCAAAATCATTTCTAAATGGTTTCTCTAATACACCATAAATAAATTTTGCTTTCTGCTTCTCTTTTAACTGAAGTCCATACTCGCTAGGCTTTCTTCCCTGTCTAACATTTCTGTTGGACTTTTTGTCAATTCCTAAGAACTGTGGATCCAAGCCAAGAGTTCTACATCTCTTCAATACTGGCGTCATATCTCTTGCCATGTCATTTTCCTCCTATAATAATTAATCATCAATTCATTGTCATATAAAAATGCAAATTATACACGACGACGCTTTGGCGGTCTACATCCATTGTGTGGAACCGGTGTCACGTCTCTGATGCTTGTTACGTCAATACCACATGCAGACAACGCACGGATTGCTGCCTCACGACCTGAACCAGGTCCTTTTACCATAACATCTACAGATGTTAAGCCGTGTGGGATTGCTGCCTTAGCTGCAGTCTCTGCTGCCATCTGTGCTGCATAAGGAGTGGACTTCTTGGATCCTCTGAATCCTAATCCACCTGCGCTTGCCCAAGAGATTGCATTTCCTTCTGCATCTGTGAGCGTAACGATCGTATTATTAAAGGAAGACTGAATATGTGCCTGTCCATGTCCGACATTTTTCTTGACACGCTTCTTGCCTGTCTTCTTTACAACTTGCTGTTTAGCCATTGTCAAACCCTCCTGTTAGAATTTGTACATACTTACTTATTATTATTTCTTCTTATTTGCGACAGTACGCTTTGGACCCTTGCGAGTTCTAGCATTTGTCTTTGTCTTCTGTCCACGAACAGGAAGACCTTTTCTATGACGGATTCCTCTGTAGCATCCGATTTCCTGCAGTCTCTTGATGTTCATCGCGATTTCTCTACGAAGATCACCTTCCACTGTCTGTGTCTCATCGATCACACTGCTAATACGCTTTACTTCATCATCAGTAAGATCCTTAACACGAGTGTCAGGGCTTACATTAGCCTCTGCTAAAATACGGTTGGAACTAACTCTACCGATACCATAAATATAGGTAAGTCCGATCTCAACACGCTTGTCTCTTGGTAAGTCTACACCACTAATACGTGCCATGTGTACTTTACACCTCCGTTATTTTTTGTTTTGAAAAATAGATACATGATTTTGCAGTAAAATTACTGCACAGCCGCTTTAAACTGTAATCCTATTGCATAGACGTCCTCCAAAATCTCTGCCACAATGAATCCGCATACGCGAACCGCAGTGTATTCTTACGCTGCACAGAAATCATCGGGTTGCCTGCGAAATGGCAACCGGTACTACGCCGCAGTCATCAATCTGCCATGATAGGACCGACATGGATGAAATGACGCATCCTTGCTTTGTTTCCAAAGCTTGCCGAAGTGGTTAATCACTCCACCTACAATGTCATCGCATCCGTAAATGCGATAATGAACAGAAAGCAAGTCTATCTCGTGAGCAGGTCTATCGCCTGCCTCCTAATTAGCCCTGTCTCTGCTTATGACGTGGGTTCTCACAGATAACTCTGATACGACCCTTTCTCTTGATGACCTTACATTTTTCGCAAATCGGTTTTACTGAAGATCTAACTTTCACAGCAATAACCTCCTTTCAATAAAGTCCATTGTCTACTATATCATATACATTTCTTGGTTGCAAGTGGTTTTTTCGGGAATTTCTAATTTTCTGGAAATTCTGTTTTTCAAAAGAGTTCATACAATGTCCTGTTCATTATTTTTCTTTCTCTGTGCGGTGATCGCTTCCCCCTACGTTACGAGCATTTTCCTATCAATGTAAAAAAAAGACCACATGCGCATTGCTTGACACATATAGTCTTATTTTTCCAAAAGATCGCTGATTATTTATCACGCCATGTAATACGGCCCTTTGTCAGATCATACGGAGACATCTCCATCGTAACTTTGTCACCCGGCAAAATGCGGATGAAGTTTTTGCGAAGTTTGCCGCTAATATGCGCTAATACCTGATGTCCATTCTCTAATTCTACTTTGAACATAGCATTTGGCAGCTTCTCGACAACGATTCCTTCAATTTCAATTACATCTTCTTTCGACATTTCAAACTCCATTTCCTCGCACATTATGCGATTTTTATATTATGATGTTGGGGACGAAAAAGGGTTTTGTCCCCAACTGATGACACATATTGCAATATAATATTCACACGCTATCGGATTATGCAAGACCTTCTTTCCATGAAAAGATCTCCGGCTCTCCTTCAGTGATCAGGATCGTATTTTCGTAGTGTGCTGACTTCATACTGTCAGTAGTAACTACCGTCCAGTCATCCTCAAGCACCCATACATCATAGTCACCTGCATTTACCATCGGTTCTATTGCAAGCGTCATGCCGGGACGCAGCTTTATACCTCGTCCAATCGGCTTAAAGTTTGGCACCTGTGGTTCCTCGTGAAGATTTCTTCCAATTCCATGACCAACCAGATCGCGCACAATAGAAAATCCGTTTGCTTCTGCATAGTTCTGGATAGCTTTGGAAATATCGTACAAATGATTGCCCGCCTTAGCGTATTTGATTCCTTCAAAAAAACTCTGCTTTGTCACATCGATCAAAAACTGATCTTCTTCTGAGATTTGACCAACAGCATGCGTTCTCGCTGCATCAGAATGATATCCTTCATAGATTACGCCGGCATCCAGGCTGACAATATCTCCCTCCTGCAAAATTCTCTTTTTGCTAGGAATACCATGGACGACCTCATCATTCACAGATACGCAAATACTCGCCGGATATCCGTTGTAGTTCAAAAAGGATGGGATGCATCCAAAACTACGGATCACTTCTTCTCCTTTACGATTGATATCCATTGTGCTAATGCCCGGACGAATAATCTTTGCCATTTCATCATGAACAATTCCCAAAATACGTCCGGCTTCTCTCATTTTTTCCAATTCATGCTCTGATTTAATTGTGACCGACATAATGTGCCTTCTTTCTAAATATTAATTTGAATTAACCAATAACTGCAGCAATTGCCTTTGCAACACCCTCGATACCAAGTGTTCCGTCAATCTCGTGAAGGATTCCCTGCTCTTTATAATATGCGATAAGAGGTGCTGTCTGATCGTGATATACTTTCAATCTCTTCTTTACCGTCTCCGGCTTATCATCGTCACGCAGCTGAAGCTCACCACCACATGCATCGCACTCGCCCTCTTTCTTAGGCGGGATGTTTACTGTATGGAAAGTAGCTCCACATTTTGCGCATACACGGCGTCCTGCCATACGATCAACAATTGCCTGATCTTCCATTTCAATATCGATCGCATAATCCAACGCTGTTCCCTGCTCTTTTAATGCTGCTGTGAGCGCCTCTGCCTGAGGAATGGTTCTTGGGAAACCATCTAAAATATATCCGTCTTTGCAATCTTCTTTGCTCAAACGATCTACAACAAGATCACATACAAGCTCGTCCGGAACCAGCTCTCCGGCATCCATATATCCTTTTGCTTTTTTACCAAGCTCTGTTCCTTCTTTAATGTTCTGACGGAAAATATCGCCTGTAGAAATTGTAGGGATATGGTATTTCTCTACGATTCCCTTTGCGTGTGTTCCTTTTCCTGCACCAGGTGCTCCCAACATAACAATCTTCATATATACTCTCCATTTCTGCGTGCGTCCCTGATTCTTTCGTTCTATTCTGTCATCCCTGCGTCACGCACGCTGACGCAGATGTGCTTTTATACGTATGCACGATTAAACCTATAATAACGCAAAAGCAGCGCAGTTTCAACACCCTTTTTACATTATTAAACATATACAAAAGCGCCACCCGGTTTTGGGTGACGCCTCAATTTTACAGATATTCTTCTTACTCGCTGATGAATCCCTTGTAATGACGAACTAACATCTGAGATTCAATCTGCTTTAATGTCTCAAGTACTACACCTACGATAATGATGAGGGATGTTCCACCAAAGGAAACGTCTGCACCAAACGCACCGGATACGAAGATCGGAACGAATGCTACAAAAGATAATCCCACTGCACCGATAAGGATGATATTATTGAGAACTTTTGTTAAATAATCCACCGTTGGCTTACCAGGACGAATACCCGGAATAAATCCACCCTGTTTCTTCATATTAATAGAAATCTCCTGTGGATTAAATGTGATGGATGTATAGAAGTATGCAAAGAAGATAAGTAATAAGATGTAAATTACCAATCCCAATGTATACTTAAACTCTCCAAAACTGGAAAGGTTACACCATGAGTTCTGGTTTAACACTTTAAGGAACTTCTGCGCTAAAGTTGCTCCAGCACCGGACTGTGGCTTGATTCCTGCGAATCCAGCGATAACGATCGGCATGGAGAACAGAGATCCGGCAAAGATTACCGGGATAACGCCTGCAGTGTTTACCTTAAGCGGAATGTGAGATGACTGTCCACCAACCATCTTTCTTCCCTGTGTTTTCTTAGAATACTGAACACTGATTCTTCTCTCACCATCGGAAAGAACAACGATGAAGATTACCATTCCAATAATTACCGCAAGAATGACAACTGCTGCGATCGTACCATTGGTAACATTGGAAGCACCTTTAACGAACTTCTCGAAAAGGTTCATCATATCCTCTGGCATACGAGATACAATGTTATAAAGGAGGATGATGGAAATACCATTTCCAACTCCCTTTTCAGTGATCTGCTCACCTAACCACATAAGGAATGCAGAACCGGCAGTCAAGGATACAACGAATACTGCTACAGAAGTAAATGTAACACCATCTGTCAAATATCCCTGCTGACCAAAGCCAATTGCCATAGCGGCACTCTCAATTACAGAAAGTGCAATCGTTAAATAACGAGTGTACTCTGCTAATTTCTTACGTCCTTCCTCACCATCTTTGTGAAGCTCTTCCAACTTAGGAATTGCAATGGTGAGCAACTGAATAATAATGGATGCCGTGATGTACGGTGTGATATTCAGTGCGAAGATCGACATTGTGGAGAATGAACCACCCGTCAACTGGTTAAAGAAGTCCAAAGACTTCTGTGAATCAAAGAAATCTGTAATTACGGATGCATCAACGCCCGGTACAGGCAACTGACATCCGATACGAACAACGATCAATGCAAAGAAAGTGTAAAGGATTTTCTTGCGCAGATCTTTGATCTTAAAAGCATTGCGGACTGTTTCGAACATCCTTAGATCACCTCAGCTTTTCCACCAAGAGCCTCAATCTTCTCAGCAGCACTCTTGCTGAATGCGTTTACCTGAACGGTGAGTTTCTTAGTTAATTCTCCATTTCCAAGTATCTTAACTCCGTCTTTCGAATTGTTGATGATACCTTTTTCCTTCAATGCTGTTACTGTAACAACATCACCATCATTGAATTTCTCTAACTTATCCAAGTTGATTGCAACGATTTCCTTAGAATTGATGTTTGTGAAACCTCTCTTAGGAATACGTCTGTAAAGTGGCATCTGACCACCTTCGAAACCTGGACGTGGAGCACCTGAACGAGCCTTCTGACCCTTGTGTCCCTTACCTGCTGTCTTTCCGTTTCCTGATCCATGTCCACGACCTCTTCTAAAGTTGTCGCTCTGCTTAGAACCTTTTGCCGGACTTAATGTTGATAAATTCATAGTTACCTCCTAAATACTGGTGATCCCTTTCCTTGGTGCCTTTCTTTCCTCTTATAGCACGGGATCATAATCACTAACGGGCGAATCCTTGCAGAAACCCAGTCAAGATGTTCATTTGCTGTCTATCTTCATCATAAACTGCGAAACATCAAGCTGAAAAAGTGTCTCTTGCCCTTTGCTTTTCTGCAAAAAGGGTGCACTTCTACCCTCGCTACAAATCAATATATTACCACAAAAGTGACAGGCTTGTCTACTGCTTTTTGCGTCTTTCTACGCCGGAAGCGTTATCCAAACTGCTTCCGAAACTCCTCTGCCGCTCCGTTGTATACATTCATGTCAATAAATCGCTCATCCCCCTTGTACCCCGACAACACATGGCGATTGGAAAACTGCCAAAACTATCAGCAGTAACAGACATCTGACGAATATCTTTCCCGTTTTCTTCATGATTGCCATATTACCCTCGTGCCCTTCTTACTTTTTATCAAAATATAATTGTTCCCGCAATTCGGTCATCTGCTCTTGCAGCTTACGCATGCTTTCGTGATCCTCTCGTTGAAGCTCGCCCAAATATACCTGCTTTTTCTTTTTGTGCCGTCCGGTAAATATCATAAGACCGATGGCAGATAAACAAACAGCTCCTGCCATGCCGCCACCTATCGTGCCCTCCGGATAATTTCTCCAATAACTAATAAAACTAAACACACCAAAAAGAACGATGCATATCTGATATCTATGTATTTTTGTCACCATATCTGTCTCTAATTGCGCCATCTCACTAGAGCGTTTCTTACAAGCACTGTCTAAAATGTCATAAGATTTCTCTAATTCCCATAAAGTATTTTGTATCTTTTGATCTGCTTGTGATACTGTTTTTTCTTCCTCATAGCGCATCTCAACACTGTCCTGCTGGTCTCCGCCAGAGGCGACATAGGTCAAATATTGCGGTGCACTGGAACGGATGGTTATTTCATCTTTTTTCTTTCTCAAATAAAGTATCTCCTTCTGGTTATTTTTTCTAAAACATTAAAAGGGTTAGTTCTTCACCGATAAAATACCTCGTTTCCTCCTAAGATTATATCTTATTAGGTCGGTGTGTTACAACTATA
>OLRO01000420.1_pt1 | contig 33866 bp, 19 predicted proteins | sample 1673131 | NCBI WGS metagenome assembly OLRO01 (sample SAMEA3136757, study PRJEB25190) | human gut metagenome | biome: human gut; feature: human-associated habitat; material: faeces | place: Austria | collected 2013 | reverse complement strand
TAGGAACGGCAAAATTTTTTACACTTCTATTACTTCTTTATCACACATCAGTAAAATCCCAGGGGATTAAGCAGCTGATGGCGGGAGGTGGTGTTGTTTTGATCGGCACCCAGCTTGTACCGTTACTTTCCGGTTTGTTTAGCTGAGAAACTTAGGAGGGAGATGACTCATGGATCGGATATTTGAAGCGATTGAAGAATGGATGAGGAATCTTCTGACAGGCATGGTAAGTTCCAACCTGACAACAATGTATACCGATGTCAATGAAAAGACCGGTCAGATTGCTGCTCAGGTTGGGCAGACACCGCAGGGCTGGAATGGGAACGTTTTCAGCATGATACAAAATCTTTCCGATTCGGTCATTGTACCGATTGCCGGTATGATTATTACCTTTGTGCTTTGTTATGAGCTGATTTCCATGTTAACAGAAAAGAACAATATGCATGACATTGATACATGGATGTTCTTTAAATATTTTTTCAAGATGTGGGTGGCAGTCTGGATCGTCAGCCATACTTTCACGATTACCATGGCGGTATTTGATGTCGGGCAGAACGTAGTGAGCCGGGCCGCTGGTGTCATCAGTTCCGATACAGCGATCAATATAGATACGATGATTACCACGATGGAAACGGCAATGGAATCTATGGAAATCGGTGAACTTGTCATACTGGCACTGGAAACGATGCTTGTGAGCCTGTGTATGAAGGTTATCTCAGTCTTTATTACAGTGATTTTGTATGGGCGTATGATTGAAATCTATCTCTATTCGTCCGTTGGAGCTATTCCATTTGCAACTATGTCTAACCGGGAATGGGGGCAGATTGGAAACAACTATCTTCGTGGATTGTTTGCACTGGCATTTCAGGGATTCTTTATGATGGTCTGCGTGGGAATTTACGCAGTCTTAGTAGCGAATATCCAGATGTCAGATAACATACATTCTGCATTGTTCGGCGTGATGGCATACACGGTGATCCTTTGTTTCAGTTTGATGAAAACAGGAAACTTTGCCCGTAGTATCTTCAACGCTCACTAAGAAAGGAGGAACTGACAATGGCATTTGTATCAGTGCCTAAAGACTTAACCAAGGTCAAAAATAAGATCATCTTCAACTTGACCAAACGGCAGCTGATCTGTTTTGGGATTGCAGCGGCAGTGGGAGTACCATTTTATTTCCTTACCAGAGGGATCATCGGTTCCAGTAACGCAGCCACCGGGATGTGCCTTTTGATGCTTCCGGCATTTTTATTTGCCATGTATGAAAAGGATGGACTTCCGTTAGAAAAGGTTTTGAAAAATATGATCACCGTGAAATTTATCCGTCCTCCGGTACGGAAGTATCAGATGGAAAATCTGTATGAGAAGAAATTTATCATGGTCAGAAAAAAGAAGGGAGGACAGAAGAGTGTTAAAAAGAAAAAACGATAGACAGCCACCGCAGAGATTGGAAGAAGAACGTTATGCAAATGATTACTGGCTGGATGAAGAGGATGGTGGAGAAGATATTCCAGATCTGGCGGTCAGTAGTAGGCCGGTAAGCGGCAGACTGCACAGCGAGCCAATGGTAACAGGTTATGAAGCATTGGAAAGACAGAGAGGGATACGCCGACCAAACAGGAAGCTGACCCGCAGGGAAAAGAAGGCTTTGAAAAGGGCACAGAAATATGAAGCGAAACTTCATAAAGAGCATGAAAAAGCCGATAAGAAAAATGCGAAGAAAGAAGCAAAGCTTGCGGCGAAAGCAGAGAAACAGGCAATGCGTGAAGCAAAGAAAAGTGCAAAGAAGAAAAAGAGCAGTTCCGCTACAGCACCGCCGAGACAGCAGCCGGAAGGGAAGAAGGTTTCGAGAGGAAAAGGCGGAACCACAGAAAAGAAAGTAGCAAATACTGCCAAAGATAAACGGATTACAGCACAGCAGTCCATTCCTTATCATGAGATGGGGAGAGATGGTATCTGCAGGGTGCAGGATAAATTTTATTCCAAGACCATCCGTTTTTATGACATTAACTACCAGTTAGCTCAGAATGAGGATAAAAATGCGATCTTTGAAAACTGGTGTGACTTCTTAAATTATTTTGACAGCACGATTCATTTTCAGCTTTCCTTTATCAATCAGCACAGCAACATGGTGGAGTATGAAAAGGTTATCCATATCAATCCGCAGGAGGATGAGTTTGATGATCTGCGTATGGAGTTTGCACAGATGCTTAATAATCAGCTGGCGAAAGGAAATAATGGTCTGATGCGTACCAAGTATATCACGTTTGGTATTGAAGCAGAGAATATCCGGGAAGCACGACCGAAGTTGGAACGTATCGAGTCGGATATTATGAATAACTTCAAGATTCTTGGAGTGACAGCTTATCCGCTGAATGGAACGGAAAGGCTGCAGATCATGTACGAGACATTCAATCAGGATAGTGAAGTCCCTTTCCATTTTTCTTATGATGAGGTACTTCGGACAGGTCTTAGCACAAAGGATTATATCGCACCGACCAGCTTTGTATTTAAGAATGGAAAAGACTTTCAGATGGGTGGAACGATAGGAGCCGTTTCTTATCTTCAGATTCTTGCCCCAGAGCTTACGGACAAGATGCTGGCAGAGTTTTTGGAGATGGACAGTAACCTTATGGTGAATTTCCATATCCAGTCCATTGACCAGATGAAAGCGATCAAGCTGGTAAAGAGCAAGGTAACCGATATTAACCGGATGAAGATTGAGGAGCAGAAAAAGGCAGTTCGTGCCGGATATGACATGGACATTATCCCATCAGACTTAAATACATATGGTGGAGAAGCCAAGAGACTTCTGGAAGATTTACAGTCCAGGAATGAGAGGATGTTCCTTGTAACGGCACTGTTTTTAAATACGGCAGAGACAAAGCAGGAGCTTGAAAATGTCGTATTTCAGACTGCCGGTATTGCACAGAAATATAACTGTGCATTGAAACGTCTGGATTATCAGCAGGAGCAGGGACTTATGAGCTGCCTGCCACTTGCCATGAATCTTGTGCCGATCAAAAGGGTACTTACCACAACATCTACGGCAATCTTTGTTCCGTTTACCACACAGGAATTGTTTATGGGCGGGGAATCCATTTACTATGGTTTAAATGCCCTTTCCAATAACCTGATCATGGCAGACAGAAAGAAACTGAAAAACCCGAATGGTTTGATTTTGGGTACACCGGGTGCCGGTAAGTCATTTGCGGCAAAGCGTGAGATCACCAACGCATTTATCGTGACAAAAGATGACATTATCGTGTGTGATCCGGAAGGAGAGTATTATCCGTTGTTCCGGGCATTTCATGGACAGGTTATCCGCATTTCACCGACCAGCCATGATTATATCAATCCGATGGACATCAATCTGGATTACGCAGATGATGATGACCCACTTTCCTTAAAGTCTGATTTTATCCTGTCTCTTTGTGAGCTGGTAGTTGGTGGGAAGAATGGACTGGAGCCGGTAGAAAAAACAGTTATTGACCGTTGTGTACGTCTGGTGTATCAGGACTTCCTTTCTGACCCGGTACCGGAAAAGATGCCGATCTTAGAGGATTTATATAATCTTCTCCGTGAGCAGAAGGAACAGGAGGCACAGCGTCTTGCGACTGCACTGGAAATCTACGTTAATGGTTCTCTGAAAGTATTCAATCACAGAACCAACGTGGAACTGAGTAACCGCATGGTATGTTTCGACATCAAAGACTTGGGAAAACAGCTGAAAAAGCTTGGTATGCTGATCGTACAGGATCAGGTATGGAACAGAGTAACGATTAACCGTTCAGCGAATAAGAGTACCAGATATTACATTGATGAATTTCATCTGCTTTTAAAAGAAGAGCAGACAGCTGCGTACAGTGTGGAGATCTGGAAGAGATTCCGTAAATGGGGCGGTATTCCGACGGGTATCACACAGAACGTAAAAGACCTGCTTGCCAGCCGTGAGATAGAAAATATCTTTGAAAATTCTGACTTTATCCTGATGTTAAACCAGGCATCCGGTGACAGGCAGATTCTTGCAAAGCAGCTGAACATTTCACCACATCAGCTTTCTTATGTTACCAACAGTGGAGAAGGTGAGGGACTGGTCTTTTATGGCAGTACCATTATCCCGTTTAAGGATAAATTTGATAATTCTCTGATGCTGTATGCGTTGATGACTTCTAAGCCGGATGAGGTAGAGAAGCGTAAAAAACTTGGTATCGGAGAAAGAGACGATTAAAAAAATATAAAAAACAAAATAGAACAAAAGCAGGGGATGAGCCGGGAAATTGTTTCCGGCAATTTTTCTGCCGGGATAAAGGCAAAGGGGATGGTGAGATTTGCAGGAGCATGAGTATAAGGCGAGAGATAAAACCGTCCAGAAGATGAGCCGTGATGGTCTTAGAGAAGAGAATCTTCGGAATAAAGAAGAAAAAAGGATCACTGGACGGGACATGGATACAGAGGTTTCCCGTAGTGAAAAAAAGGATGAACTGGATTTCAGTAAGAGAAGGCGTGAGCATATCAATGAAAAAAGGGAAACAGAACATCCGGAGCAAAGTTCCCAAAAAACCATATATAGTAGAGAATCTGTACTGGATGAGGAGTCAGAACAAGATATAGATGGAAAACTGGATGGGGAACAAGTAGCCGATGAAAGCACAGCTGCAACGAAATCCGCATTTCGCAGTGAGAGCATCCGTGGACAGCCAAGGGGAGAACGGGCTTATCTGGAAACGGTTGCAGACAGCCGGGATCTCCGTAAGAAAAAGATGGTCAGAGATTATGCGTCAAAAGAAAGACGGAAGGAAAAGGAGGCTTCCGAAGAAAGCAAGACGGTAAAGAGAGAAGCTGCCCGGTACAGGGAAACTTCAGAAGTGGCAGAAGAGTCTCTGGATGGATTTTCGGAGGAGATCAAAGGCAAATCGAAGCGGGAACGTGTGCTGAAAGAACAGCGGAAAAAGAGTTCCAGATTATCGTTTGGCGATGAAAGTGATGGCATGGTACATGGAGCCGGTATCGGTATCCGAAGTTCTGCATCTGCCGTGAAAGATGCTGCGGCTACGGCGGCTCATTGGAAAACCCATGAGGCAGAAGAGGATAATGCTGCGGTAGAAGGGGCACACCGGGCAGAGCTTGCAGGAGAAAGCCTCGCAAGAAAATCCATTTATACAAGGGAACGCTTAAAGCAAAGGAGGGAACAGTCAAAAAGACTGAAAGAAAGCGTTCTTGATGAAGCAGAAAAAAGCAGGCTGATGTTTGAATCTGTTTATGGAAATGAAGCAAAAAAGATGGTGAAGAAGGAAGCGGAGCAAAAAAGAAAATCTGCATTGCAAAAGCTGTTCCAGAAGAAACGTTATCAGAAACAGTATCAGGCAGCAAAGCAGAGCAAAAAGGCAAAGGATGCGGCGATTACTTCAGCACAGAAATTTACAGAAAAAGCAAAAGATGCAGTCAAAATGATTGCGGCACAAAACCGTGGGATTTTTGCTACAGTTGCTATCTTTGGATTGATCTTTGTTTTGATTGCAGCAAGTTTTACCAGCTGCAGTGCATCCTTGCAGGGAGCTTCGTCTGCCATTATTTCCACCAGTTATTCCAGTACAGATGAGGACATTTATGCCGCTGAAAATGCATACCGGGCATTAGAAGAAGCCTTAAATACGCAGATCAATCAGATGGAATCCACGCATCCGGATTACGATGAATACCGGTACCAGATTGATGAGATCGGTCATAATCCATATCAGCTGATCTCTTATCTGACAGTTAAATACGGTGGTTTTACTTATGATGAAGTAGCAGAGGAGATAGAGTCCATTTTCCGCCAGCAGTATGGGATTACGACAGATTCTACCAGGGAGACAGTTACCGAAACAAAGACAGTCCGGGTAGGGGAATCACTGGGACAGGTTGTCACCAGTGGGTATTGTAACTGCTCCATCTGCTGTGGGCAGTGGAGTGGAGGACCGACAGCCAGCGGTGCGATGCCGACAGCTAATCATACGATCGCAGTAGATGCATCGAATCCTTTTGTACCGATGGGAACCCATGTCATTATGAATGGTGTGGAATATGTAGTAGAAGATACCGGAGCTTTTGCAAGATATGGTGTTCAGTTTGATGTTTATTATGATAATCATGCAGCAGCTTCCGCACATGGGCACCAGACATGGGAGGCATACATAGCAGACAGCAATGGAAGCCAGGAAGTGCAGGTTACGACAACGAAAGAAGTAAACCGTCTGGATGTGACGATGACAAACCGCAATCTGGATACTGTATTGAGAAGCCGCATGACGGAAGAAGAACAGGAAAGATACGATGCATATAACAAATATTATGGAAATCGTGATTACCTGTTTGACTTAAACAGCATACCCACCGGAAGCGGAGGCTTTGGTTATACCATACCGGCAGATGCTTTATCTGATCCACAGTTTGCAAAAATGATACAGGAAGCAGAAAAATATCTGGGTGTCCCATATGTATGGGGCGGTTATTCCCCAAGTGGTTTTGACTGTTCCGGTTTTGTGAGCTGGGTTATCAATAACTGTGGAAATGGATGGAATGTTGGAAGATGTACTGCCGATGAGCTGCGGTCACACTGTTCACAGGTATCGCCATCGGAGGCAAAACCGGGAGATCTGATCTTCTTCCAGGGAACCTATGACACACCGGGAGCAAGCCATGTGGGAATCTATGTCGGCAATAACATGATGATCCACTGTGGCAAGCCTGTCCAGTATACGAGCATTGCAAGTGCTTACTGGCAGGAACATTTTATGGCGTTTGGTCGTCTGCATTAGAGGAGGTGACAGGGCAGATGAACATGAAATTAAAAAAACTTCTGAATGATATTCAGAAAACAGAGGACAAGATTGCTGAATTACAGGAACACCTGAAGCGGCAGAATACATTGAGACAGCAGATGGAAGACATAGAGATCGTCAAGTCGTTCCGTTCCATGAAGCTGGACAGCCGCAGCCTGCTTGTCCTGCTTGACAGGATTCAGAAAGGAACCGTTACGATCCAGATGAATGAGGATGGCGGTATCACGGTGGAGGATGCAAAAGCTCCGCAGAAAAAGGAAAACAACGCAGAAGTTCATAGACCACCTGTTGGTCAGATGACAGAAAGAGAGGTTTTAGACGATGAGAAATAAAGTGGTAAAGAAACTGCTTATGATTGCCATGGCAGTCACCATGATCTCCGGGACATCCATTGCTACGGTTTACGCCAATGCAAACCCACCGGCGGAAGAGACAACGACACAGGTAGTAGAAGAAACAACAACAGAATCAACAGAAGATACGGAGAAGAAAGAGGATACCGGAAGGGTCACCGGAGAAAGTAATAATTCTGCTTTTTCTACACCGGGAAATGCCCAGCTTGTAGATGATAAGGAAAATGATGATACAAAACAGTTCCTTACTATCCAGACCCAAAAGGGGAATACTTTTTACATGGTCATTGACCGTTCCAGTAATACAGAGAATGTGTATATGATGTCTCTGGTCGATGAGAATGATCTGGCAGAATTTCTGGATGAAACAGAAACAGACAAAGAGACGAAAGAATCAACGGTAGTCATTCCAGAAACCACACCGGAGACTACACCAGCAGCAGAGGAGGAAACCGAAGTGAAGAAAGAAGAGAAAAGCGGAATGAATGTGAAAGGTCTTGCAGCTATCGTAGTTGCAGCAATCTTAGGCTTTGCAGGAATCGCAGTTTATAAGAAACATGGACGCAGTAAGGACGAAGATTATGTAAGTGAACAGCTTGAATTTTCAGACGGTCCGTATGTAAATGAAGAGGACGATGAAAAAGAAGAATAAGTGTTTTTAAGAAATGGAAACAGTAATAAGGACAGGGGCAGCCAGAAATCTTGGCTGCCTTTTTTGATAGAAAGGAAAGGATTATGTCTAAATTTTTAGTGATCGCAGAGAAGCCAAGTGTAGCACAAAGCTATGCGAAAAATCTGTCCGCTTATAAGCGGGAGGACGGTTATCTGGAGGGAGAAAGCTGTATCGTCAGCTGGTGTTTAGGACATCTGGCAGAGTATGCACAGCCAGAGGAATATGACCCGAAATATGAAAAATGGCAGTTTGATGATCTGCCAATCCTTCCAGAAACATGGAAGCTGAAAGTTTCCAAGGATAAAAAGAAGCAGTTTGAAGTCATAAAAACTCTGATGAATCGAAGTGATGTGGAATATCTGGTAAATGGCTGTGATGCAGGAAGAGAAGGAGAACTGATTTTTCAGAGAGTATATGACCTTGCCGGATGCAGGAAACCAGTGAAACGTCTGTGGATCAGCTCGATGGAAGATGCCGCCATTCAGAAAGGCTTCCAGACAATGAAAAGTGAGGAAGAATACAAGAATCTCTGTATGGCTGCGGTGTGCAGGGCACAGGCTGACTGGCTGATCGGAATGAATGGAACCAGAGCATACACCACGAGATATTTTAAACGATTGGTTGTAGGCAGGGTACAGACCCCAACCCTTGCCATGCTTGCAGAACGGCAGGAGAGGATTGAGCATTTTCAAAAAGAAGCGTTTTATAAGATAGCACTGACAGATGGAAAACTTACAGTAGTTTCCGAGAACATTGCAAATGAAGAAGCTGCGGATCTGCTGGCAGCGTTATGTAATGGTTCGACCGCTGTGGTCACACAGATGAAGAAAGAACGTAAGAAATCATTTCCACCGAAACTTTATGATCTGACAAGCCTGCAGAGAGAAGCCAACCGTTACTTTGGATATACAGCGAAACGTACACTGGATATGTTACAGGAATTATATGAAGAAAAGCTGATTACTTATCCAAGAACAGACAGCCAGTTTGTAACGGAGGATATGAAAGATTCGGTAGAGGAACTGGTAGAAAAAATGCCAGTATTACTTTCGTTTGTAGATTATGAACAGTTGGGGCATGGCATAAAAAGGGTAATCAACAATGCAAAGGTATCTGATCACCATGCGATTCTTCCGACAAAAGAAGCCGTGGAGAAAGGAATTGCTGATTTACCGGCAGATAAAAAGAATCTGATGATGCTGATCTGTCAGCAGCTGGTACAGGCAACTGGAGAAGAATATCTGTATGAGCAGACAGATATTACGGTAAAGTGCCAGGAACATGATTTTAAAGCCAGAGGGAAGATTCCAGTACAGATGGGATTTAAGGAAGTAGAAAAGGCATTTAAACAGCTGTGTGTCAAAGCGGAACCAGTGGAGGAAAAGGAAAAAGAGACTTCGATTCCTGCTGGGTATGAAGAAGGAATGAGGCTTTTTCCAGTAAAAGCAGAGAAAACCACACATTATACCTCTCCGCCGAAACCATTCAATGAAGATACGCTCCTTGCTGCAATGGAAACAGCCGGTAATAAGGAGTTTGATTCTGAAACAGAAAAGAAAGGGCTGGGGACTCCGGCAACAAGGGCAAGTATCATTGAAAAATTGGTTTCTTCCGGTTATGCACAGAGAAAGGGTAAGCAGATATTACCAAGTACCGAGGGAAAGGAATTGGTAAAGGTCATGCCAGAGTATCTGAAATCAGCAGTAATGACAGCGGAATGGGAGAACCAGCTGTTGCTGATGGAAAAGGGACAGATTACAGATACTCAGTTCATGGGAGAGATTACTTCTCTTGTAAGTAAGATTTTAGAGGTATGCAGGGAGATACCAGAAGAGGAACGCAGGAGATTCCAGACTGAGAGGGAAGTGATCGGCAAATGTCCGGTCTGTGGCTGTGATGTTTTCGAGGGGAAACAGAATTTTTACTGCTCAAACCGTCAGTGTGATTTTGCCCTTTGGAAAGAAAACCGTTTCCTTGGAAGCATGGAGAAAAATCTGGATAAAAAGATGGCAAGAGAACTTCTTGATAAGGCTTGTACCCATGTAAAAGGTCTGTATTCTAAAAAGAAAGATATGAAATTTGATGCAGATCTGTTACTCACACTGGAGGATGGCAAGCCGAGATTCCATCTGGAATTCCCAAAGAAGAAAAAGAAATAAGACAAGGAGGTAAAGCGATATGTCTAAACTACAGGACATCCGGGATCTGGCACAGGAACATGCGGTATCAGTGAGCGGTTCCCCCAGAGACTGGATGGATTATATGGACACAGCATCAAGGTTATATCGTTATTCTTTTTCAGACCAGCTTCTGATCCATGCACAGCATCCGGAAGCAACGGCCTGTGCATCACTGGAATTATGGAATGAAAAGATGTTCCGATGGGTGAACCGTGGTGCAAGGGGGATCGCCCTGCTTGATGAAACAGGGCAGCATACCAGACTCCGTTATGTGTTTGATATTTCGGATACTCACATGGTAGCCGGAGGCAGAAGTCCGTATCTTTGGAAGATGCAGGAACACCAGAGAGAAGAGATTCTCACCCATCTGGCAGAGGTCTATGCTCTGGAGGAAAAGGATACAGCAACTTTGCAGGATGCATTGATGGCAGTCGCAAGGGAAATGGTCAGTGATAATCTGGAGGAATACCTGGACGGATTGGAATATGCAACGGAAGGTACTTATCTGGAAGATCTGGATGAGGTGACGATCCGCAGTGATTTTCGTCAGCTGGTAACAGACAGTGTTTACTACCTGCTTTCCAGGCGATGCGGGCTTGACCCGATGGAACTTCTGGAAGAAGAGGACTTCATGCATATCACAGATTATAACCGTCTGTCTGTTCTCACCTTTCTTGGAAATATGGCAAGCCAGCTCAGTGAGAGTATTCTGATTGATATTGGAAAGACCATACATAAAATTTCTCTGGAAGAAGCGAGAAAAGAGGTTGAAATTTCCAATGAAAGGAATTATAATGACTTTACTACGTTAATGCGTGAAACTAAAAATCGGGATGCAGAATCTAAAAAAGAAGAAAATATTGAAAATGAAGGAGGAACTGATTATGGAACTGACATATCATCGCAAGGGAGATTACCTGTTTCCGAATCTGACCGTCGAAGAGGAAGAAGTGACGATCGGGAAATACGGGATGCTGCGGAGGACATTCCTGAAGGAACACAAGAACAGCCTTTATCAGAGCCTGTTCCTGACCGGGAAGCTGAACAGCCATCTGGAACAGATCGAGAAAGCAGCACAGGAGAGAATGGACAGCCAGATGGAGAAATTACTGGAGAAGAATCCGGCACCGGACAAGGAAGCAGATCCGATAGCATGGACAGCACACATGAACGCACTGATGGCAACAGCGGAAGAGAGCATCTTGACGGAATTGGTATACAGTTAGTCGAAGATACAAGAGAAAATGGACTGAGTAAAGCAGAGGAAGAGATCGCCTCTGCTTTATCTTTGCCCGAATATCCAACTGCAGATGAACAAAGGCGGAACATCGAGGAAAGGACAGCTGCCCTTTATGCCGGAGAAATCCCGATTCCAGAGGAAGTTGTTGATGAGATTTTACGGACAGGAGGAAACCGGAAAGCAAGCCAGCTCCGGATCATCTATAATTTCATGAGCGAACAGACATCGGAGGAATATGCGGAGTTTGTAAAGCGTGAATACCGTAAAGGTGGAAAAGGCTTTCAGATTGATGGAAGGGAATATTCAGTCTGGTTTGATGAAACCGGGATGCAGATCGCAGTGGGGCATACGGTTACAGACCATATCTTAGATAAGGCGTTTTTATCATGGGAGGATGTCAGCGGACGTATCCATCAGCTTTTAGATCAGGGTGAATATGCACCACAGTCTGTATTGGATGCGGCAAGAAGTAATGCAGTGAAAGAACACGCCCAGGCTCTTGCCTATATGAAAGGGGATATGGCAGAAGGAGTAGCCGAGATTGTTTTTGACGAAGAGGACTTACCACATCTTCGCAGTATCTATCCGGAGATCACAGATTATCTGGAAGAAAAGCTGGAAGATCCCCAGTGGCTTTCGGAACTGAATGAAAGACTGGATGCACTGGCAGAAGCCTATGAAGAAAATCATTCCATTATGCGTTTCCATCATTATAATCCTGTAAATATCTCAAAGCAGTTTCAGAAGTTTGCGGATGAGGTGATTCCTTATCAGGCTAGGGACGGCTTTGCCTGGAAAGAACATCCGATGTTCATTACACAGGATGAGATTGATGCTTATCTTTCAGGAGGTGGAGCGTATTCGCAGGGCAGGCTTAGGACGTATTCCTTTTATCTACTTCATGAAGATGAAAGATCGAGGACAGGTTTTATCAAGGAACAGTATGGGATCGGTGGAAGCAGTCATGCACTGTCTGGTGCCGATGATTCACACGCAAACTATGATGGAAAAGGATTGTTTCTTGCAAGAGGTGCTTATGGGAATCCATATACGTCAATTTTATTATCCTGGAATAAAGTTGCAAACAGAGTAGCTTATCTGATAAAGAATGACCAGTTCCTGCAGGCAGAAGATTATGCTCGTATGCCGGAATATGAACGAGAGCAGATGGCGAATAAGGTACTCCGCTTTTATGACCGTCTTCCGGAAGAGATAGACAGACCCTTTACAGATGACTTCTTCTGGGAAAAACCAGGAAAAGAAATGGTCGCAGTATTAGAGAATCCAGAGCAGACAGAAGAACTGTTACAGAAGATGGATGCAGCATTGGCAGCTCTGCCATTGGATTTTGAAGCGTATGGGACAAACTATCAGCAGAAAACAGAACTTCTTTCGGAACTCCACCAGTATGCAGAAGGAACCTATACGATATTCCCGACACCGGAAGCAGAACCGTCTTTTGCGGAACTATCCGGACACCAGATGACCATGTTTGATTTCTTGGATACGAAGGCAGTGGCAGAACCGACCGTAGTAGATATGTCAGATGTGGAGGAAATAGAAGAGGAAGAGGTTACTGCCGAAGAATCTATTTCAGAGAGTCAGGAGCAGGAAATAATAGAAACTTCTGAGGAACAGAAAGAACCAGAAGAAGAGGCAACAGCTAAAACAGCAGAAGAACTAGCGGAGTCCTGGGATGAAGGTGTTTTTGCGTATCAGGGGTATCATTTTGAAGCAGTAGGGGTATTGCTGGAAGGAATAGAAGGAAAAGATCTGGTTGCACAGACCCGTTCCAATACAGAACTGCATTTATCAACCTACCATACAGAAGATTTCCCTAAATATTCCTATGATGATTTTTATGCAGTCAGCAATGCACCAACTGCCGATGTGTTCCGGTGTCTGGAAACCGGACGCAATTATATTCCCGGAGAAAATGAACTGTTTGGATATGAGGGAGAATTCCAGCCATATTTAAAACCGGAAACAGAAAAGATTGTAACAGAACCGCACAACTTCCGTATCCAGGATAATGACCTTGGTGCAGGCGGACCGAAAGCAAAGTATAAGGCAAATATGGAAGCCATCCATTTGTTACAGACGTTGGAGAAAGAAGAGCGTCTGGCAACCCCTGAAGAGCAGGAAATTTTATCCCGTTATGTTGGCTGGGGTGGTATCCCACAGGCATTTGAGGAGAGTAACAGCAGCTGGGCGAATGAGTATCTGGAATTAAAGAATACCTTATCACCGGAAGAATACAGTGCAGCAAGGGCATCGACCTTAAATGCTTTTTATACATCCCCGACCGTGATCCGAAGTATGTATGAAGCATTGGAAAACATGGGACTGAAACAGGGAAATATCCTGGAGCCGTCCTGTGGTGTCGGTAACTTTATGGGACTGATCCCAGAGAGTATGAGCAAAGCTAATATGTACGGTGTGGAACTTGACCCGGTTTCGGGCAGGATCGCAAAACAGCTTTACCAGAAAAACAAGATTGCCGTGCAGGGATTTGAGGAAACCAGTTATCCGGACAGCTTTTTTGACTGTGTGATAGGCAATGTTCCGTTTGGAGCGTATCAGGTCAGTGACCGCAGATATGACCGGCATCATTTTATGATCCATGATTATTTTATTGCAAAATCCCTTGATCTGGCCCGACCGGGCGGCGTAGTTGCAGTGGTAACTTCCAGTGGAACGATGGATAAGCAGAATCCGGCAGTGAGACAGTATATCGCAAACCGGGCAGAACTGCTTGGAGCCATCCGATTACCGAATAATGCGTTCCAGAGAAATGCCAATACCAGTGTTGTTTCTGATATTTTGTTTTTCCAGAAAAGGGACAGGGCATCCATTGAGGAGCCGGAATGGTTAAATCTAAAGGAAACACCGGAAGGCTATTCAGTCAATGCTTATTTTGCAGAGCATCCGGAAATGGTGCTTGGTGAATTTACCACAGAAAGCACCCAGTATGGAAAGCAGGAAGTGACTGTAAAACCAAAAGAAGGCGTTACCTTAGAAGAACAGTTAAAAGAAGCCGTCCAGAATATCCATGGCACGATCACGGAACTGGAACTTTCGGATACAGAGCTGGAGGAGGTTGTCTCTATCCCGGCAGACCCGGATGTAAAGAATTTCAGTTTTACCGTAGTGAATGATGAAGTCTATTACCGGGAAAATTCTGTGATGAACCGCATGGAGCTTTCGGCAATGACAGCGGAACGTGTCAAAGGGATGGTGAACATCCGTGATGTTACGAATGAACTGATCCAGTGCCAGATGGAAGAGGAAAGTGATGAAGAGATCATAAAGCTGCAGGAAAAACTTAATGAAGAATACGATACCTTTACAGCAAAATATGGTCTTATCAGCAGCAATGCCAATAAGAGGGCATTCAGCCAGGACAGCAGCTATTGTCTTTTGACTTCTCTGGAATTTCTGGATGATAAGGGAGAACTGAAACGGAAAGCGGATATTTTCAGCAAGCGTACAATCCGCCGGGCAGAAACGGTAACTTCCGTGGATACTGCCAGTGAAGCACTTGCTGTTTCCATCGGTGAGAGGGCGGGCGTTGACCTTTCCTATATGGCACAGCTTTCCGGAAAAACAGAAGCAGAACTTACCGAAGAACTGGCAGGAGTGATCTTTAAGAACCCGATCGGTGAAAAATGGGAACCATCGGACGAATATCTTTCTGGAAATGTGAGGGAGAAACTACAGATTGCCAAACAGTTTGCAGAAGATCACCCGGAATATCAGGTGAACGTGCAGTATTTGGAGCAGGTACAGCCAAAAGATCTGGATGCGTCAGAGATTGAGGCAAGACTTGGGGCAACCTGGATCTCCGAGGATTACATTACACGGTTTATGGCAGAGACATTCCATACACCAAGATATTATGTAGGGAGCAAAGTCAAAGTCCAGTATGCCGAAGTGACCGGACAATGGAATGTTATGGGAAAAAGTGTGGACAGCTACGGAAATGCTCTTGTTACTTCCACATATGGAACACAGAGAGCCAATGCCTATCGCCTTTTGGAAGATGCCTTAAACCTTAGAGATACCAAGATTTATGACACGGTACAGGATGCCGATGGGGAACACCGGGAATTAAACCGGAAGGAAACAATGCTGGCACAGCAGAAGCAGGAGCTGATCAAAGAGGAATTTAAGGAGTGGATATTTAAAGACCTGCACCGACGGGAAGATCTCTGTAAGATCTATAATGAACGATTTAACAGCATTCGTCCACGGGAATATGATGGAAGCCATATTCAGTTTGTCGGCATGAACCCGGAGATCACCTTGATGCCGCATCAGAAAAACGCAGTGGCTCATGTGCTGTATGGAAATAATACGTTACTGGCTCATTGCGTAGGAGCAGGAAAGACGTTCCAGATGATCGCAGCCGGTATGGAATCAAAACGGCTGGGACTCTCACAAAAGAATCTTTATGTTGTGCCAAACCATCTGACCGAGCAGTGGGGCAGTGATTTTCTACGTCTCTATCCGGGAGCAAATATCCTGGTGGCAACGAAGAAAGACTTTGAGCCGGCAAACCGAAAACGGTTCTGTTCCCGTATTGCGACAGGGGATTATGATGCCGTGATCATCGGCCATACGCAGTTTGAGAAAATCCCTCTTTCAAGAGAACGGCAGATTGCCATGCTGGAAGATCAGATCGCAGATATTACGTTTTCCATTGAAGAAGCGGCACATCAGGCAGGGCAGAATTATACCATCAAGCAGTTGGAAAAAACAAAGAAGAGTCTGCAGGCGAGGATGAAGAAACTCAATGACCAGACCAGAAAGGATGATGTAGTAACTTTTGAGCAGTTGGGTGTAGACCGGCTGTTTGTGGATGAGAGCCATAGTTTTAAGAACCTTTTTTTGTATACAAAAATGCGGAATGTGGCGGGTATCTCACAGACGGATGCACAGAAAAGTTCGGATATGTTTATGAAATGCCGGTATATGGATGAACTGACAGGCGGCAGAGGAATCACCTTTGCTACAGGTACTCCTGTATCAAATAGTATGACCGAGCTTTACACTATCATGCGTTATCTCCAGTATGATACACTCATGCGTATGGGTATGGGACACTTTGATTCCTGGGCGGCAACGTTTGGGGAGACAGTAACTGCAATCGAATTATCACCGGAAGGAACGGGCTATCGTGCGAAAACACGGTTTGCCCGTTTTTTTAATCTTCCAGAGCTGATCTCCATTTTTAAGGAAGCTGCGGATATTCAGACATCGGATATGCTGAATCTTCCTGTACCGGAAGCAGAGTTTATCAATGAAGTCTTAAAACCAAGTGAAGAACAGCAGGAAATGGTCAGTGCCTTTTCGGAACGTGCGGAAGAAGTAAGAGCCGGTCTTGTGAATCCAACGGTGGACAACATGCTCAAGATTACCAATGACGGAAGAAAATGTGCATTGGATCAGAGGCTATTAAATGAACTCCTTCCGGATGCAGAAAAAAGCAAGGTCAATACCTGTGTGGAAAATGCTTTTCAGGTATGGGACGAGGGAAAAGCAGATCGGACAACACAGCTGATCTTCTGTGACTTGTCTACTCCAAAAGGGGATGGGACTTTCAATGTATATGATGATGTCCGAAACAAACTGGCTGCCAGGGGAATCCCGAAAGAAGAGATTGCGTTTATTCATGAATACAACACGGAGACAAAGAAAGCAGATTTGTTTGCAAAGGTACGGACCGGGCAGGTGAGAATCCTTATGGGTTCCACTCCAAAACTCGGTGCTGGTACCAACGTACAGGACAGGCTCATTGCCCTCCATCACCTTGACTGTCCGTGGAAGCCGTCTGATCTGGAACAGCAGGAAGGACGTATCTTAAGACAGGGAAACCAGAATGACAAAGTAAAGATATTCCGGTATGTGACGGAGAACACTTTTGATGCGTATATGTGGCAGATTTTGGAGAATAAGCAGAAGTTCATCAGCCAGATCATGACCAGTAAATCCCCGGTCAGGGCTTGTGAAGATGTGGATGATACGGCACTGTCCTATGCGGAAATAAAGGCACTTGCCACAGGCAATCCGTACATTAAAGAAAAAATGGATCTGGATGTGCAGGTGAGTAAGCTAAAACTTCTAAAGGCAAACCATACCAGTCAGATTTACCGTCTGGAATCCGATATTGCAAAGAATTTCCCGGTACAGATCAGTGCATTGAAAGAGCGGATTGCCGGAATGCAGGTGGATTCGCAGGTAGTAAAAAGTGTGGATTTACAGGATAATGACACGTTTGCCATGACAGTAGGGAATGTCCTTTATGAAGATAAGAAAGAAGCAGGCGAAGCGTTGATCGCTGCTTGTGCAGGGTTAAAAACCGTCAGCACCGGCGGAAAGGTCGGAGAATATCATGGGTTCACGTTATCTGCTTCCTATAATATGTTCTCCAATGCGTTTGAACTGACGATCAAAGGAAAATGTTCTTATAAGCTGGAGATCGGAAAAGACCCGGTAGGAAATATGCAGCGTATCCATAACACGCTTTCTTCTATCGACAGGAAGCTGACGGAAAGTGAGCAGAAATTGGAAACCGTACAACAGCAGCTTGCTACTGCACAGGAAGAGGTAAAGAAACCATTTCCGAAAGAAGCAGAGCTGAATGAAAAGATAGAACGGTTATCCGAGTTAAATGCCTTGCTGAACATGGATGAAAAGGGCAATGAGACGATTATGGCAGATGAGGATATTGGCAGAGAAGGAAGTAACACAGACAGCAGGGATGCCGTAGAAGAAAAAGAACTTCCGGAAACAGCAGACAGAATTCATAAGCCATCTATTCTGGAACGCTTAAAGCAGGAGAAGGCACAGCAGAATACAGCGGAACCGACCGTTACACAGAAAACTGCAAAGAAAAAACACGAACAGGAGTTATAAAAGATTTCCCGTCAGAGTTTTCTCTGGCGGGGACATAAAATGGAGGGTTTGTTTATGGCAAATAATATAGAAAAACAGTTAAAAGAAATATCGGAACGGCTGGAGCAGGGAGTAAAAGAGATCTTTACATCGGAGCGATATACCGAATATCTGAATACCATGTCAAAGTTCCATAATTACAGCTTTAATAACACGCTGCTGATCACCATGCAGAAACCGGAAGCAACACTGGTGGCAGGGTATCAGGCATGGCAGAAGAAGTTTAACCGCCATGTAAAACGTGGAGAGAAAGGAATCCAGATCATTGCACCAGCACCGATCCGGGAGAAACAGGAGATTGAAAAGATCGACCCGGTAACAAAAGAGCCTGTGATCGGGGATGATGGACAGCCGGAAACAGAGATTGTGGAGATGGTGATACCGAGATTCCGCATAACGACAGTGTTTGATGTCAGCCAGACAGAGGGAGAACCGATCGCAGAACTGGAGGTGCCGGAGCTTACCGGAAGTGTACAGTTTTATGATACGTTCATGCAGGCATTGCAGAATATTTCTCCTGTACCGATCCGCATGATGAATGTGGAAGGGGAAGCAAAAGGCTATTATCACCAGACAGAAAAATATATTGCGATAAAGGAAGATATGAGTAATGTCCAGACGATGAAAACCGGAGTCCATGAAGTGAGCCACGCATTGCTGCATGACCGGGAAGTAATGGATGCGGAAGGCGTCTTAAAAGACCAGACAACAAAGGAAGTGGAAGCAGAAAGTATCGCTTACATAGTCTGCAACCATTTTGGTCTGGATACTTCAGAATATTCGTTTACCTATATCGCCAGCTGGTGCGAGAGCAGGGATATGAAGGCGTTGAAAGCATCTATGGATACCATCCGAAAAACATCGGCAGAGATCATTGAGAATATCGAGGCACAGATGTACGAGTTGGAAATGGAAAGACCAATCCGGGATACTTTTCATAAGGAAGATTTAATTCTGCATCTTTCAGGCAGTATGGGTTCCGAGTTTACCTATGATCTGATTGAAAACATGAGCAGGGAACAGTTAGAGCAGAATGTGGGAGAATACGTCCGCCTTCTGGAAAGTGGTGAGATAGAGGAAAATGAGAAACCTCTGGAAAGTTTTCTGGAAGAAAAAGGTGCTGCTGTCACACCACTCTATGACAGCAGTGGACACGGAGAGAACTATCCGATTGATTTTTATGATGTGGAATATGATGCTGACATAGGCGTTACTTATATTTCTGACCTTTCTCCGAAAGAGCAGGCAGAGATGTTGGTACAAAAGGCAGAGTTTCCAAGAAATATTTTTTCAGAAGAAGAAAAGACATTTGTAAATGAATATGCAGAAACCTTCCCCGGACAGGTGGAAAGACTGAATGACCTGGTATGGGATATGAGGGAATCTTATGATGAAGCCGGTTCAAAGCTGGTGTATGAAGTGATTCAGGCAGCAAGGGCAAACTTCCCAGTGAAGGAACCGGAGATTGCAGAAGAAACAGCCATGCAGTATGCCCACCGTCTGATTGAAACGGCAGAAGCTGCAAATACAGGAAATTTCACAGATTCCCAGAGAAATCTTATTGTGAATTTTGCATATAAGATGGATGACAAAGACGAAGTGCTTGGACTGGTGAACCGTATGATGACCGCAATCCGCAGACCGGAAAGTGAATATACGAGAAACCTTATGAATGAAACACAGGCACAGATTGACAATTTCCCAGATGGCATGATCGGTTTTACGGAAATGCACGAGGCAGGAATCCAGTTAGACCATATGCTACCGCTTATGAAAGACCGGGCATATGAATTATACCGTGGAGGGGCAGAAATTTACATCTTATATGGAAATCCAGAGAATCCACAACGGGCAGAACAGGTGCTTGTGGAGACGGAAAATGAGATTTTTGGATATGACGGTATCTTTGGAATCACAGAAACAGAATGGGAAGTCCAGAAAGAAAGAGAAGTCTCTGCCACAAAACAGGAAGCACTGGAACGGCAGAGTGCAGAAAAGATTGATGAGACACTTCTTCTGCATGGAGAAAGCAGAAGGTTTGCCATTTATCAGATGGATAGTGGAGATGAGCATACCTATCAGTTTATGGGAATGGAATCTGCAAAGAACCTGGGCTATACCATTGATGGAAAGGATTACCGGATGGTTTATGCAGCACCGTGGATGCCAACGATCACGTTAGACAATATATTTGAACGATTTAACATTGATCGACCGGAAGATTTCCGTGGTCATTCCTTATCGGTAAGTGATGTGATCGTGATAAACAGGGGGGCAGAGATCACAGCCTATTATGTAGATTCTTTTGGATTTCAGGAACTTCCGGAGTTTGTCCAGCAGAGAATGAACATGCTGGAACATAATTCCGTCAGGGCATATCCGCCAGTTTATAAAGAAACATTGGAACAGGCAATGGGAGAACGGGATGTAGATGCCTATCTGGATTCCAGAAAGTTAAATCTGGACTGCAAGAAAGCAATCGAGGATGTTATCCGGGAGAATTTTGACGGACTGCACTTAAAGCAGGGTGCGGCAAAAGAAGTCGTGGAACGCTTTGGGGAAGAACGTATGAATTTTGTTATGGCAAACACCATCCGTGAACTTTCTCATGATGGAAGATTTTCCAGACAGAACAAAGACTGGGCGGAGCATATCGAAATCCCGGAAAATATCAGCCGAGGCAGAAATCTGAACCTGGATTATGTGATTGAAAGCCACCCGGCAGTTTTAGATGGGTTTATCGACATGGCAAGAGCTGAGATCCGGATGCAGAGGATAGAACAGGCGATAGGAGAAAACGAAGTGACGATCACAGCAGAGACAAGAGGATATGAAGCAGAAGGACATAACGGGACATGGCATACGGTTGATAAAAAGGAATATGCGGGGGAAAAGTTTTTCTTAATGGAACATGATGAATTTGGCTCCGATGTGGCTGGCATTATCGTAGCAGAAAATGGACAGCTTGTAGCGGAGGACTTATGGAATGGATTTGATGAAGGAGCGTTAGAAGCTGTATCAGAATATCTGCAGGAAAATGGAACAACACTTTATGACTTGACGGAATTCCCGGAAGATTCTGTTGTAACCCTGCGGAGTGGACAGACACTTACAATCGAAGAAATACAGGCAGTACAGAAAGACATATGGGAAGAAACGATGGCAGGAAAAAATGAATCGGAAACAGATGTCCGGTTTAATTTTCATGCAGTCAGTGAGGTGCAGCTGCCGGAAGGCATAAAGTTGAAAATGCCAGAGATTCATTACATTGATAATTTTTATGTGATGGAAGATGTAAATGCAGAGGGTGTAGTAAAAGTAAACCGGTATGAATCACTGGATGAAGCGATGCAGGAATATTTACGTCTGCCAAATCATCAGAAAAAAGTGCTTGGTATCCAGAATACGGAAACGATGCAGGAAAGCATGGATTTTATCCGATGTGAAAACGGGATAGATCGGCTGACCCATGCGTATGAACAGATCGGAGGGTGGCTGAATCCAGAAATATATGAAGCGGTAAATAAAATGGAAAACATGCTGGACTGGAATGAGGTACAGATTGCATATCAGATTGGAAAACAATACTTTACAATCCAGACCGCAGAAGATGGCTATGACTATACATTTTACAATGAAGATTATCAGGAGGATGATGGAGGAATCTATGACAATCCGACAATCTATGTGGATGAAGCTGCCAGTGATATTTTAGAAGATAAAGGGTATTCACTGGAAGATGCAAAAGTAGTGGATTATGAAGAACTGATGGCAGATGTGGAAGAAGTTCAGGAAGAACAGATGCAGCGGATACAATTAGAAAAGAACTGCCCGGCAAGTATTTTTGAAGGATTTCGCAGAGAAGAAGCACTGCAAACCTATGAGGGAATCGCAATGCAGTTTACCAGGAGTAAAGGGTATCTGACCATACAGGCAACAGAAGAAGGATATTCTTTTATTTTTTATGACTTTGACCTGCATGAAATCCAGAGTGGTGATTATGATAATCCCGACGCATTTATCCAGGAAGCCGCTTATGAAATTCTTAAAAGTGAGAGAATGGATGACATGGAATGTGTCAAAGTGGATTATAAAGAATTTGAGGAAATGACGATCCAGCACTCTAAAGATTTATTGCAGGAGGGGGAACTTCGTGTGACTTCTGAGATTGGAAGAAATGAACTGGCATTAAATAGCCTGAGCAGGGCAGAAGTAGAAAGAGGGGTTCTGTATCATGCACAGGCAGTATTAGAAGATATGGGAATGGAACAGGAGGTAGAGCTGCTTGCTGCAAGAGTGTATGGTTCCAGAAGCAGACAAGACCTTTACCGGGAAGATTCTGACCTTGATGTAGTGATTTCTTATCGTGGCAATATCCGTGAAGACAGTTTCTTCAATGAATTAAATGCTCATGGTATAGCAATGGCAGGTATTAAGGTGGACATCAATCCTATCGCAGAAGAAAGAATCACTCTGGCAGAATATATGAAGGAAGCAGATGCTTACCTTGATCAGCAGGAGATTAAAAAACTCGCTTCGGACCTGGATAATTTTAGTTATGACGTTGATACCTATGAGTATAACGATACGATTGAAAATAGAGAAGAACAGGTGGAAAAACTCACAGAGGATATTTTGAATAAGAAAACAGAAGCTATCAAGGACTGGCTGCTTGAGGTATCCGAGGAATCCGATATAGACAGCGATGTGATAACTGCCCGTTCTTTACTTTCCCGTTTGGAAGATACAGAGCGACTTTCTATCTTTGACAAACAGCCAGAACAGGAACAGCCAGAAGCTACGATCAGTTTTTATGTCGCAGAGTGCATGGAGTTTCCGGTCATGGGAGAATACCATAATAATCTTACTCTGGAAGAAGCGATTAAGATTTATGAAAGTATTCCGGCAGAACGAATGCATGGAGGCAAAGGGATTGGTTTTGATCTGCAGGACGGGGATAAAGATTATTCTGGAGAGTACGAACTGATGTGTTGGGACAGAGTAGACAGGGAACTGATAGATATGATTCCTCATTATAAGGAAAGTCCATTGGTACAGAAAGCAATCAACGATATGGAAAAGTATCTGAATGAGAAACATGGAAAAGTGCAGGAAGCAGAACAGACTGTGGAAGTGAAACAGGAAGTTCCAGAAGCACCAGTCAAGAAAGAATCTGTATCAGTAGAACCAAACTGGGAACAAAACAAAGAGCCTGCAAAGGGCGAAAAAGGAGAACTGAAAAAATCTGTGCTGCAGTCGTTAAAAGAGTTCCAGGCAAGAGTAAAAGCACAGGAGCAGAAAGAAATGGCAACTGAAAAATCCAAAGCACATAAGAAGGGGGATGTAGAATTATGATGGATCTGGCAATGAACTTTGATACAGACGAATGTTTAGTGACCGCAATGTTTGATAAAGGCAACAGAAATGATACGATGGAAGCCATCGACAATATCATTCCATTTCTGAAAGGGGATGCGGATATGATCGGGCTGGTCTGCAATACTATAAGAAAGCTGTTCTGCATGAGTGATGAAGGCTATGAGATTTTTCTTATGGATCTGGAAGATTATAAAGCGGAATTGGAAGAGGAGGACGAGGAATGAGAACAAGTCAGTGTGCAGTATATCAGGTAAAAGAAACACCAGAGTATCGTGATGTTCGTTTCCGTTCTTATGAAAAGCTGAGAAGCGAAGGAAAGAGCGTCAGCATTGAGAACTATCAGCAGGTGTATATTGGAAGAATCCAGCCGGGGGAAACTCCGGCGGATATAAAAATACGCCTGCAGAAACAGCGACCGAAGAACTTCAAAGGTCATTCCATCGGATGTAGCGATGTTCTGGTAATCACGGATGAGGGAAAAACCACAGCCTACTATATTAATAGAGATGGATTCATTATCGTTCCAGAATTTCTCACAAGCAAAAGTTCCTCTGATACCAGACTTTCCATTGATACAACAGGATATGAAATCGAAGGAAAGAAAGGAACATGGCTTGCCCAGGATTATATTTTGATGAATGAGAAGAAATGGTTCCTAATGGAACATGAAGAGTATGGGACAAGAGCCGCCTGTGTGATTCTCAGTGAAGATGGAGCAGTAGTTATGAATGACTGTTACAATGGCTTTGATGAAGAAGCAAGACGGAACATTCAGAACTTTATGCAGCAACAGGCAGCAAAAGAACAGGAACAGCAAAGACAACAGCAGGTGCAATCACAAAAGCAACCGAATCAGACGCAGCAGTCACTAGAACAGCAGAAAAAGAAACCAGAGCTGGCAAACTGGCAGAAGGTCATGGACAATGGAGAATATCTTCGCAGTGCGGAGATGGCAGAAGAAGCCAATTACAATATGATTGATGGACTGATGAACAATATGCCAAAGAAAAAAGATAAAAATGCTCCTCGGAGATCAGTATTGAAACGACTTCGCAAGCATCAGCAAAAGATAGCCAGTCAGGGGAAGGGACAACCACAGCAACAAAGGGGAGTGGAAGAAGAGATGGAAAGGAAGAAGAAGTAATTTTCAACGGAAGTGGTCTTGCTACTTATGTGGCAGGGCCATTTTTGTTGAAAAAAAGAAATGAGAGATTGTATAATAGGTGTATGAATTTTGAGAAGTTTAAATATACAAGCTTTAAATAGGAGATATAAATATTATGACAGAAAATGAAGTAATAAATAAGATATACGGATATTTAAAAAATCAAAATGAGCATATTATAATGGAAAATATGACAAATGAGTCAGTTAGTCTTTTTTGGGAAAATATATCTGTATTATATAAAGCGGGAGTTCTTCAAAATAATAAAGCGGTAAAGAGATTTTGCGATAAATTACGAATTAGAACTGGCTATGACAGGGATCAATGCTTACAGGGGTTATCCGAGATGGTCTTTTGGCTTTATGCTATTAAAAATAGTTATACTTACGAAATGGATAAGAAATTAAAAAATCAAGAAAATACAGATGTTGATATACAGCTTTTAAAATATGGATATAAATATAACATTGAAATAAAAACACCGAAACAAGTAAAAGAAGATGATGATAAAGTATTGGGAGTTAACATACTTTTTCGCAGTTTTAAAAATAAAGATACACAAAAAACATATATTGATAAGTTAGAAAAAGAAGTTTTTCCTCAAATAATCAATAAGCCAGACGGAATGTATACAGGTTATAATATATCCAAAATAAATGATAATAAAGTGATAGAATATTTAAGATCTTGTCAAACAAAATTTAATTATGAAGCAAATTCTATAAATGTATTGGTTATATCTGTTTCTTCGCAGCAAATGCAAGATTATTGGGGATATATATATAATCCATTTACAGGAATTTTTACAGAAGATTTTAAAAATAGTTTTTATGATAAAAGTGGAAAGGATGTAAAACACAATGACTTTGATACAGTTGATGTTATTTACTTAACGAATATAGTTGAAGGACATATACGAAAAATAGAAGGATTTGATCCATGGAAATTAGAAAATTATTGTGGCATATTTTGTATTAATCCCTTTAGTGTTAGGACAAAAGATAAAAAAGATATAGAGGTATATGAAAAATTGTTAAATATACTTCCGAATGATACAATTTTATTTGAAAAAGAACATGATCAAGCGAATCAAAGAGGAAAAGAAATGAATATATCGGTTGATCCAATATTTATGCAAGAATATATTTCGGAGCATTACCCTAAATTGATTTGAGAAGAGTGCTTGCGAATTAGTTATGGGTAGAGAGAAGCATAAAAAATGCTACCCATAACTAATGAAGCTTATATAAAAAAAATCACAAATTAGGTTCTTTCTTTTGGAACTGTTCCTGCTCGTGACTCTTCCCAAGGATTATATCAATATTAGCGGAAACGGTATGAAGCTCCCGTTCATAATCCCGGTGGTTAGAAAAATTTTCCCGTTGTGTATCTCGCAATTCAATAAGCCGGTCTTTTTCAGCATAGAGGGCTTTCATAGAAGGAATCTTATTTCTGGCAGATTTTTCTTTCAGTGTTCGGAGAGCTGTATCATAAAGAGAAAGCTCTGCCCGGTGTTCTTCGTAAAATTTATCCTTATTGCGGCTCTTGCGGTAGTCGGCATATACGTTTTTGTATGTAAGGTACTGTCCGGTAAAATGTATTTGCTCATTCACATCTTTAAGCTGCTGTTCTGTATTCTTTAAAGATTTTCTGGCGGCATTGGTCTGATCAGATGCCTGGTCAAGTGCAGTATGGAAATCTTCAAGAGAGTCATATCCATGTTCCTGAATATAGGCAACCGTCTGAGCCATCTGTTTTAAATTGGAGAGTTTGACTTTTTGAGCATAGGCTTCACTCTGCTGTGCTTTGATACAGGTCTGTAAATCTATCACAAGTCGGAGATTTGATTTTATGAAAATGAACGGTACAGGAATATCGGAAGCATCAGGGGAAAGTGCTGTCTGTAAATCTTTTGTAGTAGCTGTAACTTGCGGTTCTTCAATTTTCATTTTCCTATCAGAGAGTGATTTTGCATTTTCCTTAAATGTCTGTAATAGAAAATCCTCTTCATATCGTGTTCCGAGATTACGTCCAGTGATATATTTTTTTCTGCCTGGATGAAGATAGCTGTACCGGTTTCTGCTGATCTTGAAGATGATATGATATTTTTTATCGAGGATTTGTGCAAACTCTTCTGGTGACTTGGCGGTGCTTGCAGCATCATCAATAGCATCCTGGAGAAACTGTTTCTCTGTCTGATAGCGAGTCTCTTTTGGAGTGATGCCGTCTTCAAGCATTTTCTGGTTGAGCTTATCAAGTTTTTCCTGTCCACGACGCTGTGCCCAGTATTCTTTTTCCGTGATTTTCCTTTCAGCAGGAGAGAGCAGATCAACTTGATGCAGACCTTCTTTCTGGCACATGTCCATAACATCTTGTTTTAAGTGAGCAAGGTAGGCTGTGCTTAGGTGGTGTTTATATCCGGCTTTTGATTCACAGTCAAATTCCATATAGGGTTCTTGGGGTACGTCATATTTCCGAAGGCTGTTGATCACAATATGCACATGGATATTGCCGCTTTCGTTATGACCGTCTGTATGTGTGCAGACTAAAGCCTGATGACCGGGAAAGTTCTTCTTTGCAAAAGTCAGTCCAAGCTGCTGTGCCCGTTCACCAGTCAGTCCACATTCCTCTCTGTCTTTTGGGTCAAAGCTGATAATGTAATGATGAGACTTGATCTCATTGAAATTTTTATTTTTATGGTAATAGCTGTTTAGTTCCTGACATTCAGATGCAAAGGTAAATGGATCACAGTTCAGACCATCTAGGTAATATTCATCTCGTAATATCATATGCCCCTCATCATCGAGGATTGGCTTTTGGGTGTATTCATTATGCTGGAAGATGAGATACCGTTCGGATTCTCCATAGTCAGCATTTTTGCTTGCGATATGTTTAATCACTGCCACGGAAATCACCTGCCATTCTCATCACTTCATATTTCATCTCATAAATATCCCGGAGAGATTTTTTAATTTCTGTTCTCATTTCTGAGGAGATAATTCCACCTTGATTAAAATATCGGGCAATCTGATTGAGGTTGCTTCCTATCTTACCCAATTCACCAATCAGCTTTTTTATTTCTTTGACATCTGCAACAACCTCAAATTTAGTATTGACCTGTCCCTCCATAATTTGTTTTCGCATGTACTCGGAAATACTCATGTCTGCCTGCTCTGCCGTATTTTCTATAATAGAAAACTCAGTGTCAGTCAGGCGGATTGTTACCCGATGTTCCCGTTTCATATCAGATTCTTTTTGTGGTCTTGTCATTGGATGCTCCTTTCTGTACATTGGTTCCGCATAGGAGAGAGAAAATTTTACAGCTTGCTGTGAAAGCAAGTGATGAAGAATCATCACGCTGTGACCATGGCAATGGGAACCAATACGCATATCTTTGATTGCGGTCGAGGGTATGGGGAAACGAAATCCCCATCAAGTTGCAAGGCAGAAAAAATCCCGGAGGGGTTTTTGTCTGACATTGCGAAACTTGCTCTAAAAATGACTGCTTCATATATAAGCCGATTTACAGAAAAAATGGAAATAAGAAGTTTATATAAATGAAAAAACAAAAAGCAATAGTTAATTGCGAAAATGTAAAGTTGTATTGCTTGCCCAAATGGTATATCAACTGTATAATACAATCAAACAAAAGGAGGAGGAAAGTAAAAGATAGTAATCAAAACATTGCAAAGGCAGTTCTTAAGATAAGGCAAGATAACAAGCTTTCTCAGGAACAATTTGCTGAAATGGTAGGAGTAACAAGACAGGCGGTGTCTAGGTGGGAAATGGGAGTTTCCCATAGTTAAAGATACCACACCAAATATGATGAACCCACGCTTATACACTACCAGCTATAATAAACCGCAAGGACAGCAATTTGATGATACTGCTGTCCTTTCTTTTATAAAATTGCAGTACACATAAAAAAGCTGTAAAATGATAAATATATTTGTCCTTGTAACAATTCTCGGACATTTGCCTGTTATACTATCTGCAAAAAGAAAAGGAAGTGATAATATGAAGCATATTTTAATTGTCGAAGATGATAATCTTTTGAATAAAACGCTTACTTATAATTTGGAATTGGACGGTTACACAATAACTTCTGTTCTGAATGCAAGGACAGCCGCTGAATCATTAAAAACAAACATTTTTGATTTGGTATTGCTGGATATAAATTTACCAGACGGAAATGGTTATGACCTATGCCGTCTTATCAAGCCAGAGCATCCTGATACAGTAGTTATATTTCTAACTGCCAACGATCAGGAAAGCAATCAGATACGGGGATATGAAGCTGGTGCAGTGGATTATATCACGAAACCTTTTTCGATTAGTGCTTTGCAGCGAAAAATCAAAGCCATGTTCGCTATGTTGGAGCATCACAAACCAGCTAAGGATATTTACGAGGATGGTAGCTTGTTTCTGGATTTTTCGGAACAATTTGCAAGTTTGAACGGGAAACCATTAGCACTTTCTGCGATGGAATATAAAATGTTGAACCTATTTCTTAAAAATCCGAAGCAGGTACTTACTCGCCAACAATTTTTAGAAAAACTGTGGGATGTTGATGAAAAATATGTAGATGAACATACCCTTACTACTTCTATCAGCCGTATTCGCAGTAAGATTGAAGCGGATGGCGACACATATATCAAAACGGTTTATGGTATGGGGTATCAATGGACAGGAGGCGAAAAGAAATGAATCTGAATAACCTTTCTGCTAAGAAAATTTGTAGACTGGTTAGTGCTGGCATGGTTTTCTCTATGCTGGTAATTACCGGTATTTTCGGCGGTATAATGCAGGATATACGAATTTTTATAGTGGGTGGAACATTGACACTCTGTGCGTTTTTCTGGATTTGGCTATTGGTGCTGATTTTTGGAAAACGCCTTTCTCATTTTACTTCTAATTTGTGCCGGACGCTGGACAACATGATTGATGGAAACGAGGAATTACAAAAGTCAAATGATAGTGAAACTCTTTTTGCCCGTATCAACCACCGCTTAATTCGGTTGTATGAGATTATGCAGAAAAACCGGCACAAGGTAGACATGGAACGACAGGAGCTTCAAATGCTGATTTCTGATATTTCACATCAAGTTAAAACGCCTGTCAGCAATTTGCAAATGGTAACGGACACACTTTTAACAAAGCCTGTTTCAGAAGAAGAACGGATGGACTTTTTACAAGGCATACGTAGTCAGACTGATAAACTGGATTTTCTGTTCCAAGCACTGGTTAAAACGTCCCGGTTGGAAACCGGAGCAATACGATTAGAAAAGAAAGACAGCAGCTTATTCCATACGCTTGCACAAGCCATGAGCAGTATTGTATATGCCGCAGAGAAAAAAGAAATTGCTGTATCCGTGGATTGCCCGGAAAATTTGATAATCTCCCATGACAGCAAGTGGACAAGCGAAGCCCTTTTCAATCTGCTGGACAATGCAGTAAAATACACTCCGTCAGGTGGAAAGATTTCTGTATCAGTGGTTCAGTGGGAAATGTACGTAGAGGTCAAAGTGACCGACACCGGCAAGGGCATTTCAGAAAGCAATCAGGCTGCCATCTTCCGGCGCTTCTATCGTGAGGAAGAAGTACACGATCAACAGGGTGTGGGAATAGGTTTGTATTTGGCTCGTGAGATTGTAACAAGGCAAGGGGGCTATATCAAGGTTGTTTCAGAGCTGAGGCAAGGCTCAGAATTTTCTATTATGCTTCCTGTAAGGTAAGATATAACCACTTTTTTTGAAATGTCCGAGCGTTGTAACATTTCACTCTGATTTTCGATAAAAATTTTTTCTATCTCGGACATTTGTGTAACATTTGTGGTTTACAATGGCTTTATCAACAGATAGAAAGCCTTGAAAGGAGCATTTGAATATGAGCATTTTACAAACAATCGACTTAAAGAAGTATTACGGCACAGAACCAAATATTACTCGTGCCCTTAATGGTGTAAATTTTACTGTGGAACAGGGAGAATTTGTTGCCGTAGTTGGAACTTCCGGCAGCGGTAAGTCTACATTGCTTCACATGATGGGAGGACTTGATACCCCCACTTCCGGCAGCGTGATTGTACGGGGAGAAGAACTCGCAAAAAAGAATGATGATGAATTGACAATTTTCCGCCGTCGTAACATCGGATTTATCTTCCAAAATTATAATCTGGTTCCGATTTTGAATGTATATGAAAATATCGTCCTGCCTGTGGAACTGGATGGCGATACAGTAGACCAGAAATTTATGGACGAAGTTGTGTATATGTTGGCTTTAGAAGATAAACTGGAAAATATGCCGAACAATCTTTCAGGCGGTCAACAGCAACGTGTAGCGATTGCACGAGCTTTAATTACGAAGCCTGCGATTATCCTTGCTGATGAACCGACCGGAAATCTTGATAGCAAGACCAGTGCAGATGTGTTAGGGCTTTTGAAGCATACCAGCGGAGAATTTAATCAGACCATTGTAATGATTACTCACAACAACGAGATCGCTCAACTCGCAGACCGCATTGTACGGATTGAAGATGGTAAAATTGTTGGCTAAAGGAGGTGGGAATTATGAATTATCCTTTTGAAAATGATACCAGTGCAGTAATTAAAAAATTAGCACGAAAAAGTGTGCGTTTTGATAAGAAGAAAAACTTATTTTGCCTTTCGGCAATTATTGTAGCCGTTGCTATGATAATGATGTCGTTGCTCACAGTGCAAAATATCATTTATCAAAATCAGAAAGAAATCGAAGGATTACATCAAGGGATTTTCTTTGACATTACGCAGGACAGTAAAGAAAAGTTGTTAGCAAACGAAGAAGTAAAAAGTGTAGGACTTTCCTGTAATATCAAAACAGTGAAAGAAAATTCTAAAGAACTGTCTCTGATTTATTATGATGATGACATGCTTAGTTTGATTCCTGCCTTTGACGGAAAATATCCAGAGAAAGCAAGTGAAATTGCTGTTACAGATGCCTTTTTTGCCAGTGAAAATAAGTCTCCGGAAATCAACGCCATAGTTCAGTTGAATCTGGATGGTACTTTGAAGAATTATACTATTGTTGGTATTTATCATGATAAAACTTCTACCGCTTATCCTGTTTTTGTTTCACTTGAAAAATGCCGGGAATTACGTGGAAATAACCTGCTTAATGGATATGTTTGGCTTGAAAATGCAGATACCCTTACAAAAGACGAAGCAACAGAAATATTATCTCAAATTTCAGAGGAGACTGGACTGAATAATTGGACAGTCAGCAGTTACTATGATTATGTAAATACAACTTTGTCCTTCAGTAATTATGCGGTATATGGTGTAGTTGCTGCCATTTTGTTTTTAGCTGCCGCACTTGTAATTTACAGCATTTTCTATATTTCGGTTGGACAAAAAGTTGCTGAGTTCGGACAGCTTCGGACAATAGGGGCAAGTAAAAAGCAAATTTATAAAATAGTTCTTAAACAGGGTTATATGCTTGCAGTTCCGGGGATTTTAATTGGTAGTATCATGGGAACGATCATCAGCTATTGTCTGCAATCAAAAGGCTGGTCAGTATTTGCATTTATTGTTTCTCTATGTGGCGCATGCCTTTTTGGAATACTGCTTGTTTATATTAGTGTTCGTAAACCAGCAAAAATTGCAGCGAATACTTCTCCAATTTCCGCCCTGAAAAATCCAGTGGGAATTGTAAATTACCGCACTCACAAAAGACATCGTATTACGCCTGTATATTTAGCGAAAATCAGCTTTTCCAGAAACAGAAAAAAATCTCTATTGACCATTTTATCATTGGGACTGTGCGGAGTTATATTTTTCCTTGCAGCAAGTTATCAGAGTTCTTTTAATGCCGAGAGTATGGCTCGTTATTGGGATATGAAGTACGGAGATTTCAAAATCAGCATTGATTTAGAAAACGAAAGTGAAAATTTGGATGCTCTCTTGCAGAAAGAATATTTTTCTGATTATGTAAAGCGTGTTGGAGATATAGAGGGAGTTAGCAATATATTTACTTATGCTACCGTACCAGTTGATTTCTCAACAGACAATGATATTTCAGATAGCACCTTGATGCTCGGCTATAATGAAAAGGATTTGGCGTCGCTAAATGCAGCGGTTTTGTCTGGAAATATTACTGATGATACAGAATTAGTTGTAAGTGATCCCGAACGTATTTATGATGTTTACCATTGGAAACCTCAAATTGGGGATACTGTGACCTTTAATTTCAAAAATCATAGTGGTAAAACAATAACAAAAGCATTCAAAATTGGTGCAATCACTTCCAGCAATGATGGAATGGGTGGCTATATTTTCAGAATGCCGGAAAATATGCTCAAAGAACTTGCAGGTTATGACTGTACATACGCAATCGAAATACAAGCAGAAGCTGAATATCAGGAGATAATCGAGCAAGAACTCAAATTACTCGTTTCTGACAATAGGGATGTTCGCTTACAAACCCTTCAAGATTTTATTGTAGAACACCAATCAGACAATCGTGCAGGTTTTACATTAGCTTATGCGATTGCAGCCATCTTGTGGATATTTGCGGTCATCAATCAAATCAATCTTACTGTGACAAATCTTTTATCACAGAAACAGGAAATGGGCACACTAAAATCTATTGGTATGACAAATAAGCAGTTGAAGCAAGCATTTATGATGGAAGGTCTTTTTACTACTTTGATTGCATTGCTTATAACTGCTGTTGTTGGAATCCCCGGCGGATATGCAATCGGTATATTTTTGAAAAATGCAGGCATGTCTACGGGATTTGTATTTCCGGTTGTTGCTTTTACTCTTTTTGCTGTTGCTATGTTTATGCTTGAAAGTTTGATGACAATATTGCTTATTCATTCATGGAAGAAGCAATCTGTTATTGCAATAATGCGAAATTGATGATAGAAAGCTTTTCATATCTCGGTCAGCTCCACAATTACATTACTCTGCTGATACAGCCAGTCCGTAAATTCTTTCGGGCTGGCTGTTCCTGTTTTTACAGCCTTTTTTCTCTGTAAGGCTTCTTTCTTAAAGTCGGCAAAGGCAGCCTGTATTTTTTCCAGACGGTCAGCCGGAAAGCCTGCGGTATTTTTTACCCGG
>OLRO01000348.1_pt1 | contig 39162 bp, 35 predicted proteins | sample 1673131 | NCBI WGS metagenome assembly OLRO01 (sample SAMEA3136757, study PRJEB25190) | human gut metagenome | biome: human gut; feature: human-associated habitat; material: faeces | place: Austria | collected 2013 | reverse complement strand
CAAAATCTAGAAATCACTGTGAAAACTAATTGCGGCAAGGCAATTGCTATAGTTTTTTGATGGCAGTATTCACTATATAGCAGTTGCAAAATATAATTAAACCATCGACATAATAAGCAATATGTGGTTGTGTGGGATAATGAGGTATGGGAAGTTTGAAGATATTATTTAACAGCATTTTTATCCATCAATTTTTGATATGAATAGAATCGAAAGAATTGATTGAACAGATGGTATGAATTGTGTTAATATAGTATCGTTGGAAAATAAATTATTCATTACAAACGAATTTAGGAGGTTACAAATGTCAGAGAATACTTGTCTCGAGAAGCAGCCGCTTTCTCAGGAAATGCTTGACAAAATGGACGCATATTGGCGTGCCGCAAACTATTTATCTGCCGGTCAGCTCTATCTTTTAGACAACCCATTGTTAAAAGAGCCTTTGACCATGGATCAAATTAAGAAAAAAATCGTAGGTCACTGGGGAACTGTTCCAGGACAGAACTTCGTATATGTACACTGCAACCGTGTTATCAAACGTTATGATCTTGATATGATCTTACTTTCCGGTCCTGGACACGGTGGAAACTTCATGATCGCTAACACATATCTCGAGGGATCCTACAGCGAAATCTATCCTAATATCAGCCAGGACGAAGAGGGTATGAAGAAAATGTTCAAACAGTTCTCATTCCCATGTGGAGTACCTAGTCACTGTGCACCAGAGACTCCTGGTTCTATCAACGAGGGTGGTGAGCTTGGTTATTCTATCGCTCATGCTTTCGGTGCTGTATTTGATAACCCGGACTTGATTGCTACTGTTATCGTTGGTGACGGTGAGGCAGAGACCGGACCACTTGCTACTTCTTGGCAGTCCAACAAGTTCTTAAATCCTATTACCGATGGTGCTGTTCTTCCTGTTTTGAACTTGAACGGTTATAAGATCAGCAACCCTACTATCTTCTCACGTATTCCTCGTGAAGAGATCGAGAGCTATTTCGTTGGTTGTGGTTGGGAGCCAATCTTCGTTGAAGGTGACGATCCAATGACAATGCACAAATTAATGGCTGAGGCTATGGATGAGGCAATTGAAAAGATTAAGGCTATCCAGGAAAATGCACGTAAGAATAATGATCCGGAGCGTCCTAAGTGGCCAATGATCGTTCTTCGTACTCCAAAGGGATGGACTGGTCCTAAGGTTGTAGACGGACAGCAGATCGAGGGATCTTTCCGTGCGCATCAGGTGCCGATCACAATGGAAAAACCAGAAGAGCATTTACCACTTCTTCAGGCTTGGTTAGAAAGCTACCATGCAGAGGAGTTGTTCGATGAGAAGGGTCGCTTGATTCCAGAGCTCGCAGAACTTGCTCCAAAGGGAGATGCACGTCTTGGTGCAAACCCTCACGCAAATGGTGGATTGTTATTAAAAGACCTTCGTCTTCCAGACTTCCGTACTTATGGTATCGAAGTTGATCCTGGTAAGACAAAAGCACAGGATATGATCGAACTTGGTGGATATATCCGTGACATTTTTGTATTAAATAAAGAAAATCAGAACTTCCGTATCTTCGGACCGGACGAGAGTATGTCCAACCGTTTATACAAAGTATTTGAAGCAGAGAACAGAGATTGGAACGCTGAATTACTGGACACAGATGACTGCTTATCCAGAGGCGGACGTATCATGGACGGTATGTTGAGTGAGCATATGTGCGAGGGATGGCTCGAGGGTTATCTTCTCACAGGTCGTCACGGTTTCTTCGCTAGTTACGAAGCATTTATCCGTGTCGTAGATTCCATGGCTGCACAGCATGCAAAATGGTTGAAAGTATGTAACCAGCTTACTTGGAGACGTCCTATCGCTTCCTTGAACTTCATCCTGACTTCTAACGTATGGCAGCAGGATCACAACGGATTTACACATCAGGATCCGGGATTCTTAGATCATATTGCTAACAAGAAAGCAGACGTTGTTCGTATGTATCTCCCACCAGATACTAACTGCTTGCTTTCCTGCTTTGATCACTGCGTAAAGAGCAAAAACTATGTAAACGCAATCGTTGCTTCTAAGCATCCAAGTTATCAGTGGTTAAGCATGGAACAGGCTGTTAAGCACTGCACACAGGGTGTTGGCATCTGGGAGTGGGCAAGTAACGACGAAGGCGAAGAGCCGGATATCGTTATGGCATGCTGTGGTGATACTCCAACACTTGAGACCATGGCAGCAGTTACCATCCTTCGTGATGAGCTTCCAGAACTTAAGATTCGTGTTGTCAATGTCGTTGACTTGTTCAAACTTGAGTCTAACCACAAACATCCACACGGTCTTAGCGACAGTGAATACAATGCAATCTTTACAACAGACAAGCCGGTAATCTTTGCATTCCATGGTTACCCAACATTGATTCACGAGCTCACTTATCGTCGTGACAACCAGAACGTATCTGTTCATGGTTATCAGGAAGAGGGTACGATCACTACTCCATTCGATATGAGAGTCCAGAACGAGATCGATCGTTTCAACTTGGTAAAAGATGCGATCATGCATTTACCACAGTTAGCAAACCGTGGTTCCTACCTCATCCAGAAGATGAACGACAAGCTTGTTGAGCATAAGCAGTATATCGCTGAGTATGGTCAGGATCTTGAAGAAGTTCGCGATTGGGAATGGCACACTCCAGAGGATAAATAATCCTTTGCGATACGCAGCCAATTTCGTTAAGAAAACAACGCCCCTGCAGGAGTTTTGCTCTTGCAGGGGCGTTTTCTTATGGAATAAGAAAATGCTTTTTTTATAAGTGACTGAAATGTTCCAACATAAATTTTCGAAATGTCGTTGCCGCAATACTTTGAGGATACTCTGTATCATATACAAGGGAAATACGACGATGCGGCATTTCATCCGGAAAGTGAATCTGAAAGACGCTTCCCATATCCAATGCTCCTCGCACAAACTCCGGTGGCAAAAAGCCAATACCCAAATTGTGTTCAATCGCAGGCAGGATCAAATCTGTCGTAGCCAGCTCGATCGCAGGCGCAAAGGGAAGCCCACGCTCCGCAAAATATGTATTCAAAAAGTTACGGGTAATCGTCCCCGTCATTAAGCTTACCCACGGATAACGACATAATTCTGGCAAAGAAGTTGTCTTTCCTTTCAGATGGCTGTACTTTGTACCGCCAATCAAAATATCTGTATAGGAATGCACCGTATGTACGATCAACGGATCCTCCATGGCAAACGGTATTGACGAGATCATTGCCATATCAACCTGTCCCTGTTTTAACGAGATGACAGATTCTCTGGAACTATTGTTTAATATACGAAATGTAACTTTTGGATGAAGTTCACTAAACGCTTCCATCGCCTGAAGCAAGCAGCAGTGTAACGCCGTCTCTGTTGCACTGATCGTAATGGAACCGCCATCTAATGACCGTAAATTGCTAAGATTCTGCTCTCCCTTAAAGAACTGCGCACAGCCTGCAGATATATATTGATAAAAGGTATTTCCTTCGGAAGTTAATTCCATCCCCGATTTACTACGAACGAACAATCTGCATCCCAACATATCCTCCAGCTTATGAATCGTTCTTGTCACCGCCGGTTGGCTGGTCTGCAAAGCGGCTGCCGCTTTTGTCAAGTTACCATATTTTGCCACATAATAAAAAATGCGATAATACTCAAAATTTGAATTCATGGTATACCTCTCTAAAATACTAGGATATCACGCCAGTCTTACTGCAATGAATAGTAACCGTTTTGGTATACTGCTGTGATACATTCGTTGCATGTACTGCTACTACTTTCGCAGAAGCAGAATTGCCCTTTTTAGAGGACGACAAAGATTTGATCGACCATGATTTGGCTGGAGCTGAAGCACTTGGAGAGCAACTGATACACTTTGATGACGTGCCATTGTAGGAAAAAGTAGCTTTGATCGATACAGACCACAAAACCGCCCCAGACTTATTCTTATAGTAAGCTGTTTTCGTTTTTGTAATCTGTTTATCAGCAGATTGTAACGACAGTGCAGCTTTCATCCCTGCATCATTAATAACCGTCTCGATATAATCACCATTGTCTAAGTGCTCAATTGTATGCTGACCTTGTGCAATAGTTGCAGCATCCGCTTTTCCTGTAAGCATTAACACTGCCACCATCATTACTGCCAATACCTTACTAACTCGTTGTTTCATAATATAAAATCCCCCTTTGTTTATTCAATAACCTCTTCTTCAAAATAAATCTGTTCGGATTCTAAAACCTTATACTCTCGATATATAATGCCCACTAATGTTAATGACGTAACAATAATTACGATCAATATACCTGCAAGAATACGTTTTATCCATCTTGATTTTACGATCTTATTTGAAATTTCATCAATATCCATACCAGTCAAATAATTATTGACAACATCATTTGGTTTACCGAATTGTCGGTATAGTTCATCAATATCCTGAATATCATTCTCCTCACAATATACCCATACATTATTCGAAAACCAAGATAAATATTTACGTTCACCCCGACCACGAAATGGGCAGATTGCTTTAATCTCTGAAATATATCTGCGAACAATCTTCTTATTCACTTTTATCCACCTTCCCCTTCAATGTAATATTAATTTTACCAATTCATAAGAAAAATTTACCAATAACGAACCTCATTTTTCGTTCGAAGTGCGTGTGATGATCTTACCTATTGCCCCTGTAATACTATAGTATTCATCTAACAGCCGATCCAGATATTCCAAACCACTTTCTGTAATTGAATAATATACACGCGTTCGTTTCACTCCAACCTTGATCTGTTCATACTCTAAATAGCCTTTCTCATTCAGCCGATACAATGTTGGATACATAGTTGCCTCATTAAGTTTATATCCCCCCTCACTATACTCTAAAAGTTCATTGGCAAGCTGATAGCCATACTTCTTCTCTGAACGCAGAAGTAACAACAATACCAGCTCAATTGTCCCATTTTTGATGTTACCTTTTGTTACTTTTGGTTCTTTCTTTTCTGCCATATTCTCACACCTTTAAGGTTATTAGCTCATGTTTAGCCTGTTTCAGCCAATTACGGCTGTCTATTGTTAGTATACAGATTTTTTTATGTACTGTCAATCGATGCATTAACATTTAATACTTTACAAAGTAAATTAATTATTGACAGACTTATAACATAAAGATATAATGTTATACATCGAAGTAACGAAAGGGGTATATATGATAAAATATAACAAAATCCTTAGCTGTCTTCTTGCAGCTTTACTATTAACCGGCTGTCAAGCCACCCCATCTTCCGTCAAAAACAAAGCGAAAGATTACACCAACTCGAAAGATGTAACCGTCGACAAGGAAGAATTTGTCTCTGTTGACCATCTGTTAGACAATATGGATTCTCTGTTAAAAGCATCGTATCAAAATATGATCTTAGCAGATACCATTCATATTGAACAACCTCAATCTGTCTCTGTATTACAGCTTGAAAATCCTAAAAATCTGGCAACACCGGAAAATGTAAAAAAATTATCCAAAGTTGTCCTTGGCACCAACAAGTATGATCATTTAATTAAAAATTATAAAAATGAAAAATGGGCAGTTGGTGACACCTATGGATTTAATCACAATACAAAGCACCCAGAAGCCGAACTGGATCAAATAGGATTTTATGTTGTTCAAGCAGGAGCATCAGACCTTTTATGCGCATATGGCATTCAAAAGATTTACCACCCTGATTGGGGCATCCCTCTAGGCAATTGTACCCTTAATGGAAAGAAATGCTCTTTAACCAAACAATATCAATACGTAGAAAATTGGGCAAAGAAAAATGGTAATGTTATCGAAAATATGTATGACGATTTCCATGTCAAAACAATTTATAAATGTAAAAGCGATGGTATCGAATATCTTTCCTTTGATGTTTGTAAATATTATAAAGGGATTCCGTTTGATGACATTTGGTTCTCTCCAGAACAACGCAATTCCATTGATGACATTTCTTATCCTCCAAATGTCTTGGAAATCTGCACTCTTGGTAAACCAAAAATCGAAAGCCTGCGCAATAATAATTATAGTTATACCATAAAAAAAGAGGAACCACACAATGACAAATTAATTGGACTAAAACGTGCCTTAACATTAGCTGAGTCACATATGTCCGGTACTCACAAGTATAACATTGTAGATATCGATATTAAATATACAATATGCCAAGCTACCAAAACAACTTACACAGACGATGGCAAGGAAAAAATAACGATTTCCTACGAGGCTCGTCCTGTGTGGTCTTTCATTATGGACAACAAAGAACACCAAACACGAAACATTCTGTGGTCTCGAAAATTCATTAATGTTGATATGATCACCGGAAATGTTGAATATCATGAGTCTGATAATTGGGATGATTGATCTCTTATTATCAACTCAAGTACGATCAAGCCAAGGAAGTGAACTATTATGCGCAAAAAATATGCAAAAACCATTAGCTGTCTTCTTGCAGCTTTACTATCAACCGGCTGTCAAGCCACCCCTTCTTCCGTCAAAAACAAAGCGAAAGATTACACCAACTCGAAAGATGTAACCGTCGACAAGGAAGAATTTGTCTCTGTTGACCATCTGTTAGACAATATGGATTCTCTGTTAAAAGCATCGTATCAAAATATGATCTTAGCAGATACCATTCATATTGAACAACCTCAATCTGTCTCTATATTGCAGCTTGAGATTCCCAAAAATTTTGCAAATAAAAATAAAGTATCTAAATTATCCAAACTAATCTTAGGTACCAACAAATACGACCACTTAATCAAAAATTATAAAGACGAGAAATGGGCTATTGGAAATTCCTATCAGATCAGTTTGGATCCAACACACGACAACGCCAATGTAGACGATTCTGGAGCATATGTTGCTGTTCCTGGCAAACCTTACATTATTGGTTCCTACGGAATAACAAATATATATCATCCGGACTTGGAAACAAAACTTGGAAAATGCAGCCTAAATGGAAAAAATGTTTCTCTCGATAAGCAGTACCAATACGTCAATTCTTGGTGTAGTAAAAACGGCACAGTTCTTGAGCCACAGTATAATTATAAAGTGAAAACCATGTATAAATGCAAAGATAATGGAATCGATTATCTTAGCTTTGATGTTTGTAAGTATTATAAAGGGATTCCGTTTGATGATATCGACTTTGATACTGATGATGATAAAATTACCCAAAACGGAATCGATCGTTTTTCCATTAGAAATATATTGGAGTTGACAACCTTAGGACAAAACAAAATTATTAGCCTTCGCAATAATAATAATAGTTTTGTCATCCGTTCAGAAAAAGATTACAGTAACAAGTTGATCGGGCTAAAACAAGCTCTAAGATTAGTGGAAACAGAAATGTCCGGAGTACATAAAAATCAAATTGTAGACATTGACATCAAGTACATCATTTACTGTACATCCAAAAATACAGACGACAGTGATACTAAGGGTCAAATTGTAGAAAGCTATGAAGCCCGTCCTGTGTGGTCTTTCATTATGGACAATAAAGAACATCAAACTAAAAATGTTCAATGGTCTAGAAAATTTATTAATGTTGATATGATCACCGGTGATGTCGAATATCATGAATCAACTAATTGGGATGATTAATTTCTTGTTATCGATTCATTCCAATACACAAGTAAGACATGTTATTGATTATGTAGTGAGATACTCAAGTACAGTCAAGACAAGGAAGTGAACTATTATGCACAAAAAATATGCAAAAACCATTAGCTGTCTTCTTGCAGCTTTACTATTAAACGGCTGTCAAGCCACCCCATCTTCCGTCAAAAACAAAGCGAAAGATTACACCAACTCGAAAGATGTAACCGTCGACAAGGAAGAATTTGTCTCTGTTGACCATCTGTTAGACAATATGGATTCTCTGTTAAAAGCATCGTATCAAAATATGATCTTAGCAGATACCATTCATATTGAACAACCTCAATCTGTCTCTGTATTACAGCTTGAGATCCAAAAAAATCTAGCAACACCGGAAAATGTAAAAAAAATGTCAAGAACCATTCTAGGCACAAATAAATACGATCATCTAATAAAAAATTTCAAAAAGCAATGCCACTTTGATTACGATATTTATGGCATTAATTATAATTCAAAAAAAGATCCAGAAATCCAAATTGACGCTTCTGGTTTCTATGTAATTTTACCAAATCCAAAGCTTTTTGGTGCCTATGGGATTAGAGCTATCTATCATGCAGATTTTGGTCAACCATTAGGTTACTGCACACTTAATGGAAAAAAAGTATTGCTAGATACGCAATGCCAATATGTAAACAACTGGTGCGATAAAAAAGCAGATGTAATTGAAACTATGTATGACGACTTTCGCGTTAAAACAATTTATAAATGTAAGTCTGACGGCATAGAATATCTAGCTTACGATATATGCAAATATTACAAAGGAATTCCATTCGATGACATTAGCTACTCTACCGACCAGGAAAACACCACAGATACTATATCCTACTTTTCAAATATTTTAAACATTACCACCCTTGACCAACCCAAAATCGAGGGTATGCGCAATAATAATTTTTGCTTTAAAATCAAAAGCGAAAAAACACATAATGATAAATTAATAAGTTTGAAGCGAGCATTAAACCTTGCAGAAACGCAAATGTCTGGGGCACATAAAAGTGAAATTATAGACATTGACATCAAATATTTAATTTGTGAAACCGCGCAAACAACTTACACCGATACTGGTAAAGAAAAAATAATATGCTCATATGAAGCCCGTCCTGTGTGGTCTTTCATCATGGATAACAAAGAACATCAAACCAAAAATGTTCAATGGTCTCGAAAATTTATTAATACTGATATGATCACCGGAAAAGTTGAATATCATGAGTCTGATAATTGGGATGATTGATAAATAGCAATATAAGAAAGGCAGTGTTATTATGAAACGCACAAATTCCTGTACAACCAAAAAATCATTTGCGGAAATCAGCATTTTTCTTGCCAGTAAATGGTTCTTCATTAGCATATTTGTTGTCACCATTCTATGCTATATGACCCCAGTCTATTATGGCGATGGTGTTTCTGAAATGTCAACCTTAGAATTATTACGTCTAAAGGCTAACCCCTCTTTTGCCATTGAGCCTATGCAGTATCAAATCTCGGTTATCCTTCCTAGAGCAGTGCAAGGGTATTTAGCAATGTTTGTACCTGTACTATCGGCTCTGCCATTTATTGTTTTTCAACAGGCTGAAAAATCCGGACGTTATCAACGATTCTATATGTTCCGCTCCACCTCCTCAAGACAATATTACGGCAAAAAATGGCTATTCGGCATGGTGACTGGCGGACTTGTTTTGCTGTTTGGAGTAATACTTTTCGAATTGTCCTTTATCGCGATGGATTATTATATCTCCGGCACAATTACTGTCGGCAAATCTGTTGAACAACTATTTTACATGCAATATTACGCCGGTATCTTTGTATATGGTGCAGTTTCTGCTATACCTGCTATGTTGATTAGCTTTTTGTGCTGTAACCTTTATTTTATCGTATGTATACCATTTATCGCAGTTTTTATGTGTAATCTGCTTGTTTCTTATTTGTACCGCTTTGCGGACAATTGTCCCATTCCACATTTCGTACAAATTCAAGGGAATTTATACAGTTTTGGATTTTGTTATATATTCAGCGATGTATTATCGTTTGTACAGCTTACAATAGAAATGATCGTGCTATTGACGGTCTCCGTAGGATTCGTAGCATTGCACAATCACCTTAAATTAGATCTAACCGATTAGCGAAAGGAGTTTGACCATGAAAACATTTAAAATGATGCGTAGCGAATATTTATGCTGGCTATTTAATTCCAGAATTATTTTGCTTCCCTGTGTCTTTATCATAGTGTATACCATGATCACATCGGATCTCGTCAAATGTGCAAATAACATGGGTGCACCAATCAATTTATTAGAACCTTTTATTGGCATCTGTAATTCTGCCACATTTCTTGGATTTATACCGATTGTTTTTTTGGTTCTAATAGCAGATTTTCCTAGAATCGATAATAATATGATTTTCAAAATTTATCGTGCAGGAAGGATAAAATGGGTGTTATCTCAGTTGCTATTTTTACTTGCTGCAGACGTTACTTTTGTATTTCTATTATTTGTTGGCATTACACTTCCAATACTACAGCGCGGATTTTGGTTTAATGGATGGAGTGATGTTGTCACCGACATGACTCGAGTTTTTCCTGAACTTGCTGACTCGGATATTTCAAAATTTATTCCTGCCAACCTTTACTATCAAATGCTTCCCTTCCGTGCTGCGATTCTTTCCAGTGTTTTTTTAATATTATATCTATATTTGATAGGTATGATTATGCTAGTCATAAAAATACACGGGCAAGGCACTTTCGGAATTGTAATTCCCGGTCTCATTGTAATTGCCGGATCAGGATTGGTACAGCTGGGACATGTTAATGCTAAATGGCTGTTGCCCGCTGCTCATGGGATCGTGCGAACACATTATTCCACCTATTACCGACACATGGATTGTACACTGACAACATCCTTTTTGTATTTCTTCGGAATAATCGGGATCCTGCTTGTTCTTGTTCTGATCCAAGCACGTAAAATCAACTACACCAATATCATTCAAGTCGAATAAGGAGGACTACCATGACAAATAAAACAACTAACTCGTTCATCCAAGTAAATGACATCGTACTGCGTTTCAAAAAAGATATTTTGCTAGATCACGTTTCCTACCAATGCGAGCAGGGGAAGATTCATGGCATTGTCGGACGAAACGGCAGTGGTAAAACATTACTGATGAAATGTATCTGCGGATTCATCCGTCCCAATGAAGGGCATATTTATGTCAGAGACAAGGAGATTGGTAAAGATATTGATTTTACTCCGGATACGGGAATCATCATTGAAACCCCGGGATTGATTCCTTATTATTCCGGCTATCGTAATCTCAAAGTACTGGCTGCTATCAACAATCGTATTTCACGAAAAGACATTGAAAACGCCATGTATCAGGTAGGACTTGATCCAACAATGAAAAAACGTGTCGCAACATATTCACTCGGCATGCGTCAGCGTTTAGGTATTGCACAGGCAATTATGGAAGATCCCTCTTTAATTATATTGGATGAACCATTTAACGGTCTGGATAAACATGGCGTAGAAGAAATGAGAGAATATTTTCTATCTCTGAAAAAGAAAGGAAAAACCATTCTACTCACCTCACACAACACAGAAGATATTGAGTATTTATGTGATACCGTTGTAGAAATGGATCACGGCAAATTTATATAATCTAGAATCATAGGAAGGTGGTCAAAATGAAAAAAATTTATTTTGCAACAGGCGTTTTATTAATCAGTATGTGTATGCTATTAGCATGTGAAAACAAGAACGCATCCCAAGGTGACAGTAAAAAAGCAGAGCAGTCAAAACAAGCAACTGAAGCTCCCAAAGATGCAAAAGTTGCCACCGCAGAAAATGGCAAACATACTGAAAGTAATGACGTAACCGTTGATGTCCAAAAATATCATAATACTGAGAAAATTGTTTCCGAAAACGACTATGCGATATCCTCCGATCTGCAGGACATGAGCGAAGAAGCCCAAGAAATCGTTGAAGCAAAAATACGCACTTTTCAGTATGTTGTTATTGATGGGGATGCTTGGACAAAAATTGAGCTGGACATTCAAAACAGTCTGTCTGGGACCTTGAAAAAAGGTGATTCCATTACTTTATATCAGTCTGGCGGTTATGTCCCTTTGACAGATCACATTGCATATTATAAGGATGCATTCCGATACAAAGAATGGTCCAAAGAGAAAATAAACGACACTATTTTGCAGGAAACCATTAATGGCGAAGGCGAACCTGTAGTAGGTACAGAAGCAATATACTACTTAACCAAATTTAAGAAAGATGGAATCCTAAATGGCAATTATGGTCGAGTGTGTGGCAAATATGCCCAGTTAAATAAAATTAACGATAATTCGTATAAACATGAGCAAATGAGTGGCAGCAACAGCTCCGAAAAAGTGACCATTTCAGACATTAAGAAAGAACTCCACGAATAGCAGCCAACTCATCGTCTGCTCAAAATCTTCGGGTAACATAAATACAATATCGTAGCAAAAAGACCAATGACAGCAATCAGAATACCGAGCTTAAAGCCTGGGGAAACATATCGAAATTCAACGGTGTGTTTCCCCGGACTGCATTTAAATTGCATAAACGTATCGGCATATGTTGTATAGTTGACTTTTTTACCATCGACGAGAATAGTCCATCCCTTATCATAAGGAATGGAGGTCATAACTGCCTGCTGATCGTCAGCCAAAGTGATGGAACCGGTAATTTTGCCGTGGCTGTGAGACTTGACCTGAAGCGCATTCCCAGCTAACGATTGCATCGTTTCTCTAACAGTTGCCATATCTAATTGGACAATTTCGGCATAAGACGGTCCATACGTATTGCCATCATCTGTTGTTACCACCTGAACCGTTACCGTTTCGTTTTGTTTGAAATTGCCCAGATACAAAATACAGTTGGTTTCATTGGAAAAATAATCTCCAATGTAAGTCCCGTTCACATAGACATTGGCATAAGGCGAATTACCCTCCATATACAAATACATAGGGTTATTTGAAGCAGCAGTTATCTGATAGGTCCATGTATTCGCAGCTTCCTGTGAGTATGTAACATTGCAATTCCAAAAATAATTTTTATGTTTGCCGGTAATTCCTGTTACGAAGGAATTTTCATTGCTAAATACACTCTGTTGTGCGATATTATCCGCTTTGCGCAGATCAGATACCGCATAAGCAAAAGGAAGTGCCATATTATTTTGATAAGAAGCGGCCATGTCGTTTAACGTGTTATCCTTACTGTCTATAGTTGCATATACTGCAGACAGATCACGCCGTGAAAGAATGTATTTACATCCAAACAAGCTGTCAGTCAGAGGCGTGGAACCATAGCCTGAATTCCAAAAATAAGATTGTGCCAATCCTAAAGTTTTTGTCAATTTGTTGACATGAACATTAAACGCAGAGGAGTAATGTGTCATACCGTTATAACCGAGCAGCATCGCATCGTTTTTAGAAAATTCATAGGTCTGGTTAATACGGTACAAATCTTTATCTTGTTTCTGAATCTTTTGCACCAATGTTTGTGTTTCTTTGATAAATTTCGTATATTCTGCCATTTCGGTATAACCAAACTCCTTGTCCAGACCGTCGAACATTTTGCGGCCGTTACCGGTCATATCAATGATCGTGCCAAGCAGGCAAAGGATAATCGCTGCCGATAATACATATTTTTTATGAACAAGCTGCGTGATTACCATAATACTCCGCAACGCCATATAAATCAGCGTAAAGCTGCACAAAAAAGCATAGCGATATGGAAACCAGTTTGGATACTGGAAGCCATGCCACACTTTGTCCAAAGGAATATAATAGAAACTGATCGCAAATAATATCAGCATTGCTGCCATTCCAATTTTTTCCCGCAATTTTATCTGCCGCAGCAAAAAATATATCACAGCGAGCAGCAAAAGCAACAGTCCCGGATAGATCGAAGGAAGCCCGCTATTGGTAATGCTGTCGTATTTACCGGGAAGCAATTTTGTGAAAAGATTCTTGAATACAAAATTCGTAGATTGCTGTGGTTCATAACCGGTAAATCCAGAGTCCAATTTTCCGGACATGAGTGCTTTGAGAGCCGGCAATAAAATAGGCGCTGTCATAGCAACTGCGAGCAAAGCAGCAATTACAAAATGCAGTAAGCGTTTCCAATGTTCTTTATTAGAGTAAACCTCACTAATTGTGGAATGACCCGAAACGTGTTGACGACTTGAGCGAGCGTTGTAATCACGAATCCACATGATCAGAAAATATAGACCGGTAAAAATACCGACCATATATCCCGTATAATAATTACTCATACACAAAAGTGCATAGCAAATAATGAAACAGATACCACGTTTCCCATCCAATATTTTTTCTGCTCCCAGCAATACTAGCGGGAGAAAAATAACGCCATCGAGCCACATAATACTAAGAGAATATACCATAGTGTAAGACATAAAAGCATATCCGATCGCAGGAATCAACAGCGCAAAATATCGCTGGCCATTGTATTTTCGTCGCAGATAATTCGCATATATCACAAAAGTCAGTGAACACAGTCCTATTTTTAGGACAGTAATAATTTCAATAGCCACCGGCATTTTGCTGACTGGAAATAGTAACGTCAAAAATGAGAGCGGACTGGAAATATAAAAAGCGAATACTCCTATGTAATTGCCGCCCATAGAGCGTGCCCAAGAGAAAAATAAAGAATTATCTCCATGTATCATACTTCGCAGAGAAGCCAAAAATTCCACATTCTGATCGCGCATATCCATGATCAGCATTGACTTCGTACCAAACGGATAAAAATGATTTGCTTTTAGGATGAATAGCATCATCAGTTCGGCAAGAAGAAATGCCGCACTATAAAGTAATACGGATTTACTGCGTGCAGAAACTTTAGAGGTTCGTTCGTCCTCTGCAGAATATTTGGAAGTATTATTGCTCATTTTAGTATGGTTCTTTTTATGATATGTGGATATTGTTTTCTTTTTAGCTTTATGCATAATAACCCTACACTCCTTTTTTCGGCTCTATCCTATCGTTCAACACATCAATGCAAAATTGCCGACAAATTATTCATAATACCGGCCGCAACTTCCGGGTCGTTCATGGTATAAACATGAATATGTGAAATGCCGTTAGCGATCAAATCTATGATCTGATCCGTTGCATAGGCGATACCAGCCTGCTTCATTTTGGCTGGATCATCTCCAAACCAGTCAACGATGGATTTGAATCGCGCAGGAACACAACTGCCAGACAATTGAATACTGCGTTCCACTTGATTTTTACGCGTAATCGGCATGATCCCTGCAATAACCGGAACCAATACCCCCGCTTCGCGCAGACGATACATATAATTATAAAATATGCTGTTATCAAAAAACATCTGTGTTGTCAAAAATTCACAGCCTGCGTCTACCTTCTCTTTAATATGTTGAATGTCCTGTGCTTTGCTAACCGCCTCCGGATGTCCTTCCGGATAACAAGCGCCGCCAATACACATTTCCGGTGCAATTTGTTTGATATAACGCACTAATTCAACTGCATAATGAAATTGATCAGGCAATGGGAATTCAGCGTCTGCCGGAATGTCTCCTCGAAGTGCCAATACATTTTCAATCCCGGCCTCCTGCATACACTCCAACTGTTTTTTTACAGTTTCTTTGGTAGAGGAAACGCAGGTTAAGTGTGCCATAGATGGTACATCATATTCCGCCTTAATTTCCTGTGCAAGCTGTACAGTGTATGCACTTGTGCCACCCCCGGCTCCATAAGTAACACTCATAAAATCCGGTTGAAGTGCTGCAATTTCTCTTACAGATCTGCTTACTTGTTCTACTGCTGTATCCTTTTTAGGTGGAAAAACCTCTAATGATAATGTCACTTTGTCTTCCTGCAATAATTGTGTAATCTTCATATGTTCCTCTCTCTGTTTTTTTGTGCACGTTTAGCAAAAGTCTTGATTTACTGACTTTGCTAAGCAGTTAATCAGTTATTATCTAAATCCATATTTTTTTAGATCAACACGACCATTTTTCACTTCTATTCCATCCGCCCGGAGCAGATCTGCCTGCACATTTTCCCCACCAAAAGCAAATGCCCCAGCCAATTCTCCTTTCGCATTGACAACGCGATAACATGGAATATGTTCCGGGTCCGGATTGTGATGCAGTGCATTTCCGACCGCGCGCGCCATGCGAGGATTGCCCGCCATCGCCGCGACATCTCCATACGTCGCCACCTTACCGCGGGGAATTTGCCGCACTGCCTGATATATGCGCTGCGTCGGGCTATCCGACACCAAATCATAACTTTCTGCGATCATCCGCTTCAGCGTATCTTCCGGTACAGTGCCATCAATAACTACCGTGTTCCAATGCTCCTTGTTTTGATGATACCCCGGCTGCACCGCTGTAAATGCCTCGCGCCAAAAATCTCTCCATTCCGGATCAACTTTCACATTGATATGCAATAAACCATCCTTTTCATAAGTCCACAGAAATGCTTTCTTTGTGTTTCGAACACGCACCAACTGCCAATTAGGATCCCGAAATGGCGCATTCTGGTAGGTGTCCGGAAAGGACAAACCATATGCTAAAATTTCTTCTCTGGTATTCATCGTTGCTCCTCCATGCCTATTGCCTATGATCACATTCTAATCACAGATCCGGTCGCGGCCACCTGCTTTTGCATCATATAATTTCTTATCTGCCCTGCGCAATATATCGTCAATCTTCTCATCCGATGCGACCTGAACAACACCAACGCTCATCGTCACGCAAATATTCTGTCCTTGACATTCTATCGACTGTCCTCGCAGCACATCCAAAACATCTTGAAGAATTTGCTTGGCCTGCTTCTGCTCACAATCCTCTAAGACGATCAAAAACTCCTCGCCTCCCCAGCGGCAAACATAACCTTTCGACATTATCTTTTCTCTCAAAATTCTGGCTACCTTTGTCAATACAACGTCACCAGCTTCATGTCCATACCGGTCATTGACTTTCTTAAAGAAATCGATATCACCAATCGCAACGCAGTATTCAATACCACTCTCCTGCATCTTTTTACACATTTGCTGCAAACACTTATCTCCATAACGACGGTTGTATAGCTGAGTCAGCTCATCTAATTCCACCTGTCTGCGTATGGATTCCTGCATCTTTTTACCACTGCGGGCCAGATCTCCCAATTCGTCTCCGGATTTTAGAAGATGACTAGGCAGTTCGGTATCAAACTCTTCCTGCGTTAATTTTTTCATAAAAAACTGTAACGCACGGATCCGATCAGCCAATGTATGTGCATACCAAATGCTGATCGCACCGATCACAAACATCGCTGCAAGGCAAACGAACAAAATGGGAAGAATCGCTGTCCGAATATTTTCCTCTACATCCGCTGCACGCCTGCATACACCCACCATCCCAAAACAGGTTCCGTCCTGCAAAAAAATCGGTTCATAATATGCAAAATTACGTTCATTACTTACCGTTGTGGTACTCTGATAAAAATGCGGTTTTTTCTTCTTTAAGACGTCTTTTGTAATTACGGAAGAAACTGCCGTATTGATAAATAAACGCCCTTTGGCATCCCGCAAAGTAGTTTGTAAACGAACATCTTGGCAAAACAGAGTAACATCTACACCCATAATATCTTTCATATTATCAATAAATTCTGTATCTTTCGTTATGTCTTTGCCACCTTTATAAATATGGTAATTCCCTTTCTCGTCTTTATTTAGCGAAAATTCCCCCGGATAATTTTGATCTAATATTTTCAGGATCAGCTTTGTCTCCTCTGTCATTTCCTTTTGCACATGATTCTCCATGCTTTTGGAAAATGCGTGCATTCCTACCCCTAGCAAAACAATTCCAAGCGCAAGAACCGGCAATACTGCCAAAGCCAACATCTTAGGACCGAGACTGTTTTTGTTATGTATCTTCTGTTTATTCATCTCTTTCATGCTCATCCTCCATATCTCCGGTGATTTTATTGCTTACTCAGCTCCCAAAATGCCACCGCATTAAATCTCTTGATTTTCCGGCTAACGGTCTTATTGTCCCTGTATCCAATGATTTATTGCTTACTCAGTTCCCAAAACGCCACCGCACTTGCAGCCGCCACATTAAGCGAGTCCACACCATGGGACATCGGGATCCGTATCGTGTCATCACATTGTTCAATGGTTCGATCTGCTAACCCTTCCCCTTCTGTTCCCAAAATAATAGCAAGTTTTAGCTGACTGCGCAGCCGCGGATCATCAATTGCAATTGAATCCTCCCGCAACGCCATTGCCGCTGTGTGAAAATTCAGTTTTTGCAATGCAGTAATATAATCCCCATCTGAGGTAAAAAACGTCCATGGAACCTGAAACACAGTTCCCATACTGACGCGAATTGCCCGTCGATATAACGGATCACTACATGCAGGTGTCAGCAATACCGCGTCCATATTTAACGCTGCTGCTGATCGAAAAATTGCTCCCACATTTGTCGGATTCACTACATTCTCCAGCACGGCAATTCTCCGAGCGTTCCGGCAAACTTCCTCCACCGATGGCAGATCGCCACGGTACATCGCACATAACATTCCGCGTGTAAGCTGGAATCCGGTAATACCAGTCAACACTTCAAACGGTGCTGTATAAACAGGAATGTTTCCACATCGGCTGATAATCCTGCGTCCTTGTTTTTCAAAATGTTCATCTTCCATAAGAAGAGATACCGGCTCATATCCGGCATCAAGCGCGCGCTCTATCACGATCGGACTCTCGGCAATAAAGATTCCCGGCTGGTGCGCCGGGCGAAATTTAAGCTGCGCCTCACGATCTCTAGCGTAAACATCCAACTCTGGGTATGTTAAGTCATTTATTCTAATCCTTCTTGCCATTTTGATCCTCGTTTCTTCTTTATCAATCTCGTAAATCCGCTCTTTCAGAGCTTATTTGCTTGTTTCACAAGCTTATTTGCTCGTTAATGAGCCCATAAAAGCAAATGTCTGCTTCGCGGCCGCTTGTTTTTCTCTAAGGCTCATTATATCACAAATTCGCAACGCAAGGGAACTTCAATTCAATTTCATTTTTCAGGAAAATCTCAGAATTTTAATTCAATTTCATTTTTCAAGGAAACTTCAGACTCTCCATTGATCATAGATTCTCAAGACAAAAAAGATAGAAAAAGGGGCTGTAAAAAAACAGCTATAAGATAGGGCATCTGTTCACGAGAGTGGGCAGATGTCTTTCTTTATCTTCAAAACTACGGAAAACTGTGAATTTTAGAGTACTTGAATAGACTTCATCGTAAAATGAGCATTTTTATCATATTTAACTTCTTTTTATCAGGCAGCTAGTGTCTGACGATTTATCTTATTATGGTATTTGTACAGGTTAAAACCACACGAAATTAATGTAAATTCCAAAATAACGGCTTTTTCGCCACGTCTAAATAGCCTTTTATAAGTTCTGTCCCACTTGATTACTCCAAACGTTCCTTCGGCCTGAATACTTCGATTCATCCTAAGAAATGCACCGTGTACAGATTCAAGATTGTCTATTACTTCATGGTGAATTGCTGTTAATTCTCTATTCAATCTGGCAGTGCGATTTCCTGATATTCTCTTGCAACATTCACCTTTGTAAGGGCAATTGGTGCAATCTTCACATTCATAGATTTCTTCTGTCCTACCATATTTATTTCCACGGACATGCTTATCATATTTATATAAAAATCGTTTTCCATTTGGACATATGAGATTCCCTTTTTCATCGCGTTTAAAGTTATCCACTCTAAAAGGATTATTGTGATATTTACTATCCTTGGTTTCTTTGTCAAACATGGTAAACTTCATATATTTTTCCATAAGAGGTACAAAGCACTCTATATCAGATGCATATGGTTTTGCATCTATTACCGCTATATATTCATCACATACAGCCGCCTGAAGATTATAAGCTGGTAGCAGTTGATCATTCCCCATGTAATCAGATTTGACTCTCATAAAGGTTGCATCATGGTCTGTTTTGGAATAACTATTTCTAGATTCACCACAGATTTCGATATGACGAGCATAATTCTTAAGTCTTTCGTAGTAACCAGACAAGGTTTCGTACTGTTTCTGATAGAGGCTTTTCCTACGTCCTGTTCCATACACAAAACTCGATTTGTCAAGGTCTGTTATAGACTCATATTTATCCAACATAGTTTCAAGATATTCAATGGCGTATTCTTCTCTTGTACCGAATTTTAAGCCGAATAGATTTAATACTTCAACATTCATCGAATCTATTAATTCAGAAATTTTAACAAACATCTTATCTCTGTTTTTAATACAAGATTTCTTCCAAACCCAGGTGTATTTATTAGCATTAGCCTCAATCTTTGTACCATCAATGTATGTATGATCCAGATCAACATGATCTTTTTCAAAGATGTATGCATTGACATCGGCAAATATTTGTTCAATTGTATCGGTTAATTCATTACGAATAAAGTTACCGAACGCGGCAAAGGATGGAGCTTTCATTTCATCAAGGAGATACATATATCGGATATCCGTTCTACAGAGTTTTTCAATCTCCCGGAGAGAACAGAATCCGTGCTCCATAAAAGCGAAGAGTATTACTTTGAGTAACTTTTCTGCATCACATCTTGGACGACCTGTTTTGTAGCCTTTCTCTTCCACAAAATATCCTGATAGGTCAATGTGATCCATAACTTCACAAAAAGTATATACCGGATCAGAAATATCAATTAATTTTTCGATTTCTAATGGTAATTTCAGCTGACGAGCTGTATAATTACCATTAGGTTTATTAATTAGTAGCATAATTAATTATACCAAAAAATCGCTTAAACCTCACGGTCTAAGCGATTTTTCTTTAAGGGGAGTTTTTTTACAGCCCCTTTGATATATACAACTTCGTACGCAAGTACGTCTCTTTTTAATTAACGCTTGCCGAACTGAGAAAGCCCGAAGGACAAGGGTTTGCAGAAGTAATATTGCATATGTGTTATATGCTCAGGACTGCCCAAATCGTTCCTTATTGTTTTATCGCTATCCAAACTATTATCACATTGAATTCCTAGCCATAAATTACGCTGACTTACCATCCTTTAACCTCCCAGTGACCACTATAACCACTTCCAACATATGAGATGTTTTGCATCTGCTTAATTCTTCTCTTGATAGGCCTCATACCAACTCCTAATTTTGTTGCTATTTCAGTTGTGGAAATTTGAAGATTTTCTTTTATTATATCAAAGATTTGTTTTTGCAATTTGTCTTGAGTGCCACCTTGGATGCTAATCCCAGCATCATCTAGAACACCAGTTACATTCATCACATAATCATGGCCATAATTTAGATTGAACAAAGTCAATGTAAAATCATCACTATCCGCATCAAAGACCGGCATCTTAGTTTCGTTAAATCCTGCTTGTTCCTCATAGTCCGATAATATCTTCTTAAATCCACTACCCCTACGCTCCATATACTTCAAACGGCTGAATATATCAGCTGATATGTAATGACCTCTTGTCAAGTACAAATTAACAGAAATCACCACAAACTTTATTTAATTGTTGCTGAAGGCACCCAGAAAGAGCCTCGGAGTATCAGTTCTCGGCCTTGGCCACTCTGATATACGTGGATTGGTTACCTACAGGTCAATGGTCCGCCGTGAGCTCTACCGTCTAAAAGCGTGGATCACAGATCTCTCTGTACCGACATAGTTGAATCGTAGATAGCTCGAACCTTGAAATGGCCGAAGCCCTTTCAAGATGTCTTCAGTTGTTACTTTGTATTGGTCAGATGTATGTGGCGTAAGCCATCTTACATCTGCTTAATTACCCACCATAACAGCGGGATGATGATGTCAAGGCTGCGCAAGCACCGCCATAGGCGGCTTGGTCTTGACAGTAGCAGCACGATGTTATACCCACGTCAGACAATGTTATCTGTCATCATGCCCCACATGAAGCATGCAAGTTCCCTTGCGATTGCTGTTTTGGCTACATTATGTTTCTTATACTTATTAAGCACCATCTTGTAGTATCGGCGTCTTAGACGCTCGTTAGCTTTGTCGGCATAAGCGATGACTGCAGGTGTATTCCCTGACTGACGGGACTTCAGTTCTTTGGATTTGAAACCAACCTGTCCTCTTGCATAGCATTGTGACGCTTCTGTTAGGAGTAGCCGTACATGCCTGTTTCCTGCTTTGGTAATTCCTAGTCTGTTCTGATCATCGCCGCTGGAATCTTCACCAGGTACAAGACCGAGGTAAGAAGCAAAGTGCTGGGCAGAAGCAAAGCGCTTGAAATCACCGACTTCAACCAGAACAGAAAGTGCAGTATGTGTCTTCACACCGATGAAGCAGCAAAGCTTTTTCACTGCTTCCTTGTATTCATCCTGTGTTGCAAGCTCCTCAATACGCTTATCCAATCGTTCAATCTTGTCTGATAGTGTCTGGTATGTCAGCAGGTATTCGTCGAGGATCTCCTTGTATAGAGCCTCAGGAGTTAAGGCCTTAAGCCATTTAAGATGAGCTGCTGTCCAATGACTTTTTCCGTCATAGCGATAGTTATGGCGTAAACAGAACGCAAGAATCTGCTGCTTCACTTTTTTCAGTGCTAGTTTGTGATCGTCCCTCATGCGCAGGAATTCTTTTGTTTCTTCATCCTTTGCAGTTGGGATATGAACAGGGCTGTAGTTATGCTGTGCAAGACATTTGGCAATGATTTCAGCATCACGTCTGTCTGTTTTTATACGCTTTTTACTACGCTGTTCAAGCATTGTAGTAGGAGCGAGAATAATGCATTTTACATTGTTCGCCGTTAATTGGTGATACAAAGTATAACCGAAGCAGCCAGCCTCATAACCGCATATGAAGTTAGCATCGTCTCCGTAGATGGTTCTAAGAAACTCCAGATAGTTCAGAACTTTTTTGTAATCAGCTTCTGTCCTCTGGTAGTGAGAAGCCTTTTCGGCTTCAATTGTGTAAGCACAAAGTGAAAAACTTTCCTTGTGAACATCCATTCCTACGTAAACTGTGTTATAATTCATTTGATGACCTCCCTTTGTATGCGGTAATCCCTGTTACTATTTGCTTTTGACAATCATTAGTATACAGGTAAATCCACGAAGTTACAAAGTGGAGGTCATTACATATTGTCTAACTACCCAAGAAACGCAAGCTGGATTTCCCAAAATCCTAATTCCAGTCAACTAACCACCCAAGAAACGCAAGCTGGATTTCCCAAAATCTTAAATCCAGTCAACTAACCACCCAAGAAACGCAAGCTGGATTTCCAAGGATTCTAATTCCAGTCACCCAATTCAATTCGTCCCTCTCTCTACTTCAATAACATAGTAAATGAATATCATATTATCTTGCATTTTCCATACCAAATGCTACTGTTATCTATATCTGCCATATATTTCCTATTATATGGACTTGTAAAATCTTCTGGCATTGAGAATTTGAGTTGACTTTTTCTGTATAACACGGAAAAATATGGGAATGCTGTCATTGAAAGCAAGATTGATCACCTTGCACAAAGCGAACGAATTTCGCGACACCAACATGATACCTGCAATATGATGCTAGGGCTCCCCTAGATTTACAGGATCAAAAAAAACAGGAGGATTACTATGTTTTACCATAACTTATCTGATACAGACACCATTCTTACACGCGTTTCCGCTCGGCTGCAACAGCCTCAAAACACTGACCGCAGGAGACGTTATAGCAAAGCTGTTGCATTACTGTTGCTTTTTACAGTGTCTTTCGCTACATTGTTGACCGGACTGCGTGCAGTAAATGCAAACGCTGTACATACCAGCTTCACCCATTCTCAACAAGCAAAGACCAAGGCTCATCAGATAAATTTCCCATCGACTGATCTCGTCGATAGTATGATTCGACTGCACGTCATTGCCAATAGCAATTCGACTGCCGATCAAACATTGAAATATCAAGTACGAGATGCCATTATTAACGAGCTGCAGCAAGATTTGGCAAATGCAGCAGATCCACAAAAAGCAGAACAGCGAATCTGCGCCGAAAAAGATTATATTATGAATACTGCTGAAAAAGTGATTCGCTCACACGGTTTTTCCTACCCGGTATCTGTGTCACTGGAAGATCGCTATTTTCCAACCAAACAATATGGCGATTTGACCTTTCCACCGGGAACGTATCGTGCACTTTGTGTGGAAATTGGCAAATCCGAAGGCCGTAACTGGTGGTGTGTGCTATTTCCATGTCTTTGTTTCGTTGACGAGACTACGGCTGTAGTCCCAGAAAACTCTAAACAAAAGTTGAAGCAACATATAACCACAGAAGAATATAACCGCCTTACAGCCACTTCCTCTCCGGCGCCAAAGAAAAAAACGCCATCGCCTTCTCCCAAGGTCTCGTTTCACTCCGGCATCTATGACTGGATTACCTCTCACTAGTCAAATAGGTGTTGAAACAAACTCCCTTACGTTGCGAATTTATGCTATAATAAGCCTCAGAGAAAAACAAGGAGGATACTTTTTTGGATAATAACGTAGTATTGACATTACGAATGGAACAATTAGACAGCGAAGATGGTGATGGAATTATAAATACATATCCGGCAAAATACCGTAAAGTCGGTGACTGGCATGTATTTTCCTACGAAGAGACCGTCTCCTCAGACCCTGGAGACCGCACCAAAAACCTTCTTAAGATAAGAGACGAAGAAGTAATCTTGATCAAGAAAGGTACCATCAATTCTACCATGGAATTTCGCAATGATGACGTTTTCCGCGGTTTTTATGACACACCTTACGGAGCTTTGCAAATGGTGCTCAACACCGGTCTGGTACAGATGACAAACGATCCGGACACCATAAAGGAACTAGAATTGGAAGGTGAACCGGATCTCTATACTGCCATTGAATATGAACTCCAGATGGGAGGAAATAGTCTCGGCAAATACGCTATGGAAATATTGATCAATAACAAGCCGATCGCTTAATTGATATCAGACCATTTTGGATATTTTCCATTGTAAATATCTCGGATTTGTTTGGTCGATAAGTCTGTGATTGGATTGTTCTTTTGCAGCACGATTGCAATAGCATCCGATCCAATCACCTCATAGGCTAAAAGCTCTTTCTCATAATCTTTTAAGGCACGTGAAGACATTGCCAGATCGCAGTCCCCACGAATTGCCGCATTCAATCCATCCGAGGAATCGGTTGTTTTCAGCGTGATCGTTGCTTTCGGATTATACGACGCATATCCAGCGATCAGCTTCTCCATGATCGGAGCAACCGATGAAGAACCCTCTATTGAGATCGTTCCCTCGGATCTATCCGACAAAAATGTAGCCGCTTTCTTCTTGCCAACGCAGATTTTATCAACCTCTTTTTGTCCTGCCGACATAATATATCGAAGGAAATCCTGTTCGACACTATTTAACTTTCCCTTATAGGCAACATAATAATCACGACATAACGCATATTTCCCACTACGGATCGTCTTGTCGGACACTTCTACCCCATCCACTTTGATCATCTTATAATCTGCCGTCTGCCTTGACAGCGACAATTTATCGGTCTTGTCATCGGCGGTAATACCACTGTCTAATTCATTCGCGATGGCACTGTATGCCACATAACCGATTGCATTTTTGGTAGAAGCAACCGTCTTCAGCATATCCTTTGTCGATGATACTACTTGATCTGCATTCTGTTCCGTAACTTTCAGATTCGTGTCAAATTCTGTTCTGGTTCCCGATCCCTCTTCTCGCGATACCGTTAATATCTGTCCCAAATCACGAACATCCGGCAATGATGCCTTCTTGCCACAAGATGCTGTCCCAAAAACAGCACAGATACAGATCAAACATGCTGTGATTTTAGTTATCTTTGTCATTACAAACCTCTTTTCTGCCTGCAGCACATTGTCCTCAAAATAACAACTCTATTTTGCAATGGCTTCCGCGTCCTCAAAATAACAACTCTGTTTTACAATGGCTTCCGTGTCCTCAAAATAACGACTCTATTTTGCAATGGCTTCTGTTTTTGGTGCAAAATCCATGCGCTTCAATTCTTCCTCATTAAGCGTGATGAAACTGACTTCTGCCATTGCCTCTTCTGCAATGCCCACACAGTTATCCGTAATACGCCCTATATTTTGCAAAATCTCCGTATAACCGGTAGATAGTGCGGTGTCACACTGTTTCTTCTTGACACGCCCAAAATGTGCCTTGCTAAACTGTCGATTGATCTTACGGATGCGGTTTTTATCTTTTGTCATCTTATCGACGATATTTTGATCGCCATCTTCCACCGCCGCAATTGCCTCCTCAAAGAGCTTGGTGGAAAGCTGCATACACTCTCGCAGCTCTTCGACAGCCTTTTCCGACAATTTATTTCCATGTTTCTTCATCAGCAGATAGGACTGCTCGATCTCATCACAACGGTCAGCAATTCTCTCAATATTATTAGATACGCATAATAACCCCGCCGTCTGCTCTGACTGTAACTCTGTCAGATTACCGCTTGCAAACATCTTCGAAATATAATTTGAAATGCACACCTGCAGTTCCTTGACATTGTCTGAACATTCCGCAAATCTGCCTTCTGCCGCCTTTGCTTTTTTGCCGGAAAACAACTCATTAAGCAACTGTAACGTCTTCTTGGCATAAGATGCAGAACGCTTGATTTCTTCTGATACAAGATACATAGCGGCTGCCGGCTGCATGATCAGTTTGTCGTCTAAATACTGTGGCGCAAACGCACTGACTTCCTCATCCTCTTTACCTCTTACAATGGCCGACACGATCTTAACCATTACCGGGATCAACGGCAGCCAGATCAATGTGCAGGTCACATTAAATGTCGTATGTGCGTTAGCGATCTGTCGCGAGATCACATCAACTTCATTACCTTTTGGTGAAATATATTGCACTAATTTACTGAACACCGGGATAACGAGCAAAAACACTGCACTACCCGTAATATTGAATACGCTATGTGCTACCGCTGTTCTCTTAGCGTTTTTAGACTGTCCGATCGAAGCCAGCAATGCTGTGATCGTCGTTCCAATGTTATCTCCTAACAGTATCGGAATTGCTCCACTAAGACCGATCACACTTGTCACTCCGTCCGCTGCCGGCTGTGACGCAAAATTCTGCAGTACCGCAATCGTTGCGGAACTACTCTGTACAACAAGTGTCATGACTGCACCTAACACAACACCGAGTACCGGAATATCCGATACTTTACCCATCAGATCAATGAAAACCGGGCTGCTTGCAAGTGGTTTCATAACGCTTCCCATGATCTCGATTCCTTCAAACAACAAACCAAAGGAGAAAATAACTTTACCAATCTCTGTTACCTTTTCACGCTTACTCAAAAACGATACCATAAATCCAATAAAAATAATCGGATAAATGTAGTCGCTAATCTTGAATGCCATTAATTGTGCTGTCATCGTCGTTCCGATATTCGCACCAAATATAACAGATATACCCTGCGGCAGGCTCATCAGTCCTGCGCTGACAAATCCAATAACCATAACGGTTGTTGCCGAGCTGCTCTGTAATACCGCGGTCACAAGGGCACCTGCTAACGCACCCATGACCGGGTTTTTCGTCAATACTTCCAAAATACGTTTCATCTTTTCGCCTGCAGCTTTCTGCAGCGCATCACTCATGCTGTTCATTCCATATAAGAACAGCGCCAGTCCACCTAACAGACCAAATACAACTTCTAAATTCTCTTTCATCGTTGCCATTCCTCTCTAACATTTTCCTTCGGTACACATTCAGCGTAACGCATGTTAGAGATTCTTCATATCATACTCCCGTAAAATAAATGTGTAATCTATGTAAAAAAGCATAACATCACACTACATAACAGCAATTTCTTATTAAGATTAGGGTGTCAAAAGTCCATTTTCATGACGGAGATATTTTTTTGAAGATTTGCGCTACAATATCTTGAGGCGATGCGGCGCATCGTTGATAGATATTGTGGTCAAAGATTCGAGAAAATAGCCCGTCAGGGAAATTCAGACCTTTTGACACCCTAATCTTATTAATTAAAAAAGCAAAGCCAGCGCTTATAAAACAAAAAACCTGCAAAGTACATTACATACCTTGCAGGTTCCATGTTTGAAATCTTATTTATGTTTCTTTTTGGTGTCTTTTTCAAGTTCTGCACGTTTCTGATTCAGTTCTTTTGACTTCTTCTCAGCACGTTCACGCATACGCTCTCCAAGCTTTTTCTTGCCCTTAGGTGCATGCTCTAAATTGTTGTGAAGTCCCTTTACATCCATAATGTAAATTCCGCTGATCGTCGCACGAATCTCTTTCTTAACCGGGATCAGATCAAAGATCTTGTCCTCGCAGATAAGAGACATGATTCTCGGACCAATCTTTGCTTTAACAATCGGCACCTTGCGTCCGCGCATATACTTCGGCACCTGTTCAAGCACCATTGGCGGCAGTCCCGAATCTTTGAACTTCATCTTTTTCTTATCAATGACCAGAAGCTTGGCACTTTGTGCAGCCTCCTGCAACTGTCTCTGTGAATCTTCCTGTCTGTCCTGCAGTTTCTTACCATAAATACTTAACGCAACCAACGCCGCAATCAACAGCACAATAACAACAAGCATTACTATGACCCATGTTGATACACCGTATACCGGCATTACATTCCATGTGTAATCCATCTTAATTCCTCCATCTGTTCATTCTATATACCAGCCACTGACAGCTACGCATACTGTGTTATCATAGCACACTTCTTACTTATAATCAAATTGATATACTGTAACAGATAATGGAGGCAGTGTCATTTTGATCGAATAGTCTCTTCCATCAAAAGTAATCTTGTCCGCTGTCACCTTCTTCGCATTGCGTACTCCGGTTCCACCATATGCTTTATCATCCGACGTCAGGATCAGCGAATACTCTCCGCTGCATGGAACACCTACCCGGAAATCTTCTCTTTTCACCGGAGTAAAATTACATACAAAGAGAAGCTGTTTCTTCGTCGTTTTACCTCGGCGCACGAAAGATACCGTACTCTGATCTGCATTCAGACAGCTCATCCACTCAAAGCCCATAATGTCATAATCATTCACATACAGCGCTTCATTTTTGCGATACAGTGCATTCAATGCTTTCACATAAGCCTGCATCTGTTTGTTGCGCTCTTCACCAAGCAAATACCAATCCAGACTGCGGCTTTCGCTCCACTCACGATATTGTGCAAATTCTTGTCCCATAAACAATAACTTCTTGCCGGGATGTCCATACATGAAGCCATATGCTGCTCTCAGGTTAGCAAACTGGTCATCCAATTCTCCCGGCATTTTGTTGATCATGGATCCCTTACCATGAACAACCTCATCATGCGACAATACCTGAATAAAATTCTCACTATACGCATAATCCATACTAAATGTCAACTTACCATGATTACCAGAACGGAACAATGGATCCATATGCATATATTCCAAGAAATCATTCATCCAGCCCATATTCCATTTGAATGTAAATCCAAGACCTCCATCGCGCACACTTGTGCTGACTTTTGGCCAAGCTGTAGACTCTTCGGCAATGATCATGCAGCCCGGTACCTGCTTCTCAAATTCGCTGTTCATATGACGGAATAAGTTGATCGCATCATAATTTTCATTACCGCCATCCTCGTTTGGCAGCCACTCGCCATCATCTTTACCGTAATCCAAATATAGCATAGACGCTACAGCATCTACTCGCAGTCCATCTACATGGAACTTTTTCATCCAAAACAAACCATTGGCAAGCAGGAAATTGCTGACCTCACGCTTGTTGTAATTAAAGATATATGTACCCCAATGCGGATGTTCTCCACGTCTTGGATCCGGATGCTCATACAATGGCTGTCCGTCAAACATACCAAGTCCGTACGCATCTTTCGGGAAATGTGCCGGTACCCAGTCCAAGATCACGCCAATCCCCTGGTCATGCATATAATCTACAAAATACATAAAATCATCCGGATTGCCATATCGTCTGGTCGGAGCATAATATCCCGTCACCTGATATCCCCAAGAACCGTCAAACGGATGCTCTGCAATACCCATTAATTCGACATGTGTATATCCCATTTCACGGACATACTTCGCGATCATTGGCGCAAGCTCTCGATAGGAGAAGAATCCATTATCATCATCTTCCACGCGTTTTTTCCAAGAACCCAAATGCATCTCATAGATCGCCATCGGCTTCTGCCCCAGAGACTGTCTGGTCTCCTTAGCGCGGTCATGCATCCAGCGGTGATCGTTCCAATGATATACATTCAGATCCGCCACGACAGAGGCATTATTTGGACGCAGCTCAGCGCAATTAGCATACGGATCTGACTTCATCAAGACCTCTCCGGTACGAGTTAATATCTGGTATTTATACACAGCCCCGGTCTTTACACCCGGAATAAAAATCTCATAGATACCGGACACATTTAACGTACGCATCAAATGCAGTCTGCCATCCCACATATTAAAATCGCCCACAACACTGACCGCTCTTGCATGTGGTGCCCAAACGGCAAAATACACACCCTTTACGCCATCGATCGTCCGAGGATGTGCGCCTAATTTTTCATAAATATTATAGTGATTTCCCTCCGCAAATAAATACAGATCATCATTCGAAAGCTGCGGATCGAATGAATATGGATCCGCTGTCGTTACAATATCATTTTCTCCATATTGAATATGTAAAAGATACGGTTTTTTGTACTTATGATCCGGCACGTATTTTCCAAAAAATCCACTGCCTTCCTGTATCTCTTCCAGTTCTAATGCGTGCTTGCCATTCTTGTCCGTCACAGTAATCTTCTGCGCTTCCGGACGATATACCGTAAACACCTGTCCTTTGCCAAATTCATGTAAACCCAATAAATTATGCGGTGCATTATGATGACCGGCTAGCAGCTCATCATACTCCACCCAGTTGATCCACTGATCCATTTTTTCCTGCATACGTCTTCCCCCATAATTTGTATTTTCCCGGGAATGACCATCGGTCATTCAAAGGCAATTTTAGTATTTTCATTTTAGCATAAAAGCGATGCAAGAACAAGCGGAAGCAGGCTTTTCTGACGCATCCACCAAGCATAGATCTGCATATGTCCCACCGGTGCTTCCCACGCTCCCGTCTCGATCGTACACCACTTTTTACCCTGCTCTGTCAGATAATCTCCAAATGATCCAACGGGCTTTCCGGTCTCTAACACAAGGGGATATCCGGTGCGTCTGCTCATGTATTCTAATGCCGTAAAAAACTGTCGGTAAAAAATAACCTGTCCGGTAGAATGATAATTTATTGTTAACTGTGGCGATACTGCGTTGACGAGATCACGCAGCACGATACTTTCCGGCTGATCTAACGCTTCTTCCGTAAAAATACGGTTGAGATCAACTCCCTTCGCATTTCCTTTCCAGCGTCTTGCCTCTCTCTGTGTCGCGATCTTTTCCTGTAATTCCTGCCGAAGCACCGGATCGATAATGCCTTCGGAGCCAAATTGGCTGATCTGAACGCCATCCGGATTGACCATCGGCAATATATAGACATCATAATGCCGCAGCAATTGCCGATATGGAATCCCCTCCCAAAGAATATCCTCCCCATAACAGCGAAGAAAACGTTCTGCCATCATCATCAAGAGCTGCGCATTTTTCCACTCCCTTGCATGCATTGCCGCCTGAAATACCACGGCATGCTTTGTGAAACCTTTTGTTCCATGTAGCCGCAAGCAATATATCTGCCGGTGATCTAATGTTTGACCAAGCGAAGTCAATTCCGTGGAATCCGGATAGCAGATGGCAAGCTCCTGCAGATCACGCTCTAAGTCATAATATGTATACAAACGGTTGTGAATACTGACAATTCCCGACACAAAAAATACCTCCTTTGCATATCATCACGTAATACATACCCTTGTGATTATATGCGCCAGGAGGCATTTGTATTCCTTAATTCTTACATTTTTACAGAGAAGCCACTAATGCATCTACTGCTTTTGCCATCTCTTCCGACTTCTTGTCTGCATCTTCCAGAGACTCTCCAACTACACCAAAGTAGAACTTGATCTTTGGTTCTGTACCGGATGGACGTACACACATCCATACCTTGTCGCTCATATCAAAATACAGTACATTCGACTTTGGCAGGCCGGTAGGCTTAACCTCTCCGCTCGCAATGTCTGTGATCGTATCTGCCTGATAATCACGGAAAGACTCTACCTTGTATCCACAGAACTCTTTTGGTGGATTCGTGCGAAGCTCATTCATGATCTCCTGAATCTTCTCCAGTCCTTCGATACCCTTCATTGTCACAGCCTTCACACCGTCTTTGTAGTATCCGTAACGCTCATACATGGCAAGCATAGCATCCCACAAAGTCATGTTTTTGGTCTTATAATATGCTGCAGCCTCGCAAAGAGCCATCGTAGCAACGATCGCATCTTTGTCACGCGCATGTGTTCCGATCAGGCAGCCATAGCTTTCCTCAAAACCAAACAGATACTCACCTTTACCGGTTGTCTCAAAACCGAGGATCTGCTGTCCGATATATTTAAATCCGGTCAATACTTCGATCAAATCAACGCCATAGTATTCTGCGATCGCATCCGCAAGATTCGAAGTAACGATCGTTTTGATCAATTTGCCATCTGCAGGAAGACCCTTTGTCTCCTTCTTCTGAGAGATCTCATAATCTGCAAGCAGGCAGCCTGACATATTACCGGTCAGAGTAATGTACTCTCCGCTCTTGGTATCCTTAACATAAACGCCCAAACGGTCTGCATCCGGATCTGTTGCCAATACAAGATCTGCATCTTTCTCTTTCGCCAGTTTCAGTGCAAGCTCAAATGCTTCTGCTGCCTCTGGATTTGGATAACTTACCGTTGGGAAATCTCCATCCGGAAGTTCCTGCTCCGGAACAACATATACGTTCTCAAAACCGATCTCTTTCAATACACGTCTTGCCGGGATATTACCGGTTCCATGAAGTGGTGTATATACGATCTTAAGATCTTTACCGACTTCTTTGATGCTATCCCAATGAATAACCTGTTTCTTTAACTCTTCAATATATTTGTCGTCGATAGCAGCACCGATCTGCTCATACAATCCCTTTGCCACTGCATCGGACTTGTCCATCGTCTTTACTGTCGCATAATCTGTAACAGCCTCAACTTCATCCATAATTCCTGTATCATGAGGTGGTGTGATCTGTGCACCATCTTCCCAATATACCTTATAACCATTATACTCTGGCGGATTATGACTTGCTGTAATGTTGATACCGGCAACACACTTCAATTCACGCACTGCATAGGAAAGCTCTGGTGTTGGACGAAGAGATTCAAACACATACGCCTTAATTCCATTTGCTGCCAGGCAAAGTGCCGCCTCATCTGCAAATTCCGGTGACATATGACGGGAATCATAAGCAATTGCAACACCCTGTGCTGCCTTACCTGCTTTGTTGATATAGTTTGCAAGACCCTGCGTTGCTTTACGTACCGTATAAATATTCATGCGATTCGTACCTGCACCGATCACGCCACGAAGTCCGGCAGTACCAAACTCAAGATCCTTGTAAAAACGCTCCTTGATCTCTCCATCATCGTTTGCGATTGCTTTTAGCTCAGCCTTTGTCTCCTCATCAAAATAAGGATTTGCCAACCATGCTTCATAAATCTTCTTGTAATCCATTGCTTACATCCTCCTGCTTGTGCCTTGTTCTTACCTGTTCCTTTCCCTACCCTTATCGACTACTGGTTTCTTTCACCAAGTCTGCAAACTTCAACGTGACATCCTCATCATCATCCAAAATATCAATCGAATAACTTTTCGTCACATACCCGGTCTGGCTCAAAGTTACTGTCTGCGAGCCTATCACCTTCTTGAATTTGCATGGTGCCAACCCTTTATACACATTATCTAAATATACTTCAACACCTCGCGGTGCCGTTACCGTGATCGTATGCGAACTGTCCACTTTCTTGGACGCCGCACTGCTGTCTGTCGATGAACTGCTTGACGAATCGCTCGTTGTCGAGCCTGAAGGGCTGTTGTTATCTCCCGCCGCACTTGCCGCAGGTGTCGCTGTCGCACTGTTATTTACCGTCGCCTGCTCCTCGATCAGATCAATATGCACCGGTACCGATGCATCTTCAACATCCAGCGTACCACTATAGGTTTCGTACCCTGTCATGGCAACTGTGATCTTATACTCTCCATAGTTTAATGCAACCGGCTGCGAATAGTCAACCGTTGTCCCGTTGATCGTCAAGTCTGCCCCTTCCGGCTCAATATCAAACGTAACCGTTCCAATATCTTTCGCCGTAGACACATAATCCGAAAAATCAACGGTTACCGTCTGATCCTGCTGCACCGTCGCTGTCTTGCTGGCAATCGACACTCCCTTGCACAAAGTTACACGGTAAATGCCTGCCGGTGCCGTGATCAACATATTATCTGCGATCGGCAGAATAATACGGTTACCAACCTCAACCATGCCGCCTGTAAAGTCCTCATATCCGGTCAGCCGAACATAACCATGCCCCGCTGTTCGTGTAATAGAATAGACATGGATGCCTACGCCCCGCACCGTCAACGTATCTTCTTGATTAAGCTCTGCAAGTGCAATCTGCTGCCCGGACGATGAAATATACGTATTTGCTGAGTATTGATATTTTTTATCGGCAAAACGCATCATATTCTCTTCTGCCCGAAAAGAAAAGGAATCCACTTCGTCATACTCCCATACATCCTCCGGTACCGCCGCCGACACCAGCAGTGTATCTGAAGTACGATATGCCAACTCCAAAATCTCGCCCGTTGTTATTTGCTCTGCCGTGATCGTCTCTCCAAATTTGTTGGTTACCGCTGCGGTAGAGTCGTAATACAGTACCGATTCCAGATTGCTATCAAGCTCTCGCACGGTAATATTCTGTTTCTCTACATCCTGTCCGGTCACCACTCCGGTCAACGTCTTCGTGTTCACCGGCGATCCTGTCGCAGAAACACTGTTACGCTGTCGACGATGTTTCACGGTACACGCTGTCAGCATGCATACACACAGCAAACACATCATCAAAAGCAATATTTTCTTACTGTTCTTCAATTGCTCCTCCATCTGTGTTTCTTTTTACGCAATCTTCCATGCACTCACGGCCTGTGATGTATAGACCGTTAAGCATGATAATCACTCCATCCAATTTTACCCGCAATGTCTATATTACCACAGAGATGCCCAAAATAAAAGTCCTCACCTTATTTTCTGCGAAACGCCAATACAATTACCAGCAAAATATAAGCAATGGATAACATTGCAGTTACAACAAAATTCCAATTTCCTTTTGGAAATAATTGAAATTGCATTAAAATAAGACTAACCATTGAAATTATCACTAAAAATGTAATTATGTATACTAATACTTTTAACCCTTTTCCCATCTTAATCCTCTTTTCTGACCCTTTCTATAATATCAAGCCCTAAATTAGTGTTTTTTAATAAATATTCACCTCATTAAACAGCGCAAAATTGTATGACAGTTATTGTATCTTGTACCAACCGTCCATACACCAAGTGTGCTTGCTAAGCTTTCAAACATCGTCGCACCCTATGGAGAGAACTACTGTAAGCTACAGCTCTTGTTTGTATTTTGATTTTGCTAACCTTTTCATCTTCCATTAATAGTAAACGTTATATCTTGCGAACTCGACAGCAAATATTATATATATGTGTGTGTGTGTATGTCAACGCCTATTCAAAAATAATTTTACAATTTTACAATCCTAAAATAAAATTTTAAACACCACTCCTCCATGGTGGTGTGGAGTTTACTTTCGCACAATAGATATTTACTCTCTCATATAATTATGCTATGGTTATAGTCCCTTCTGACAGCAGTAGAAGGAGATTTAGCATGAGCAAATATATACCAGACAATCAGAAGCACCTCACCTTGGAAAATCGAACCTATATTGAGCATGAATTGCCCAAGGGCACATCATTCAAAAACATTGCTGCGTATTTCTGCAGCATCCATAACGATCGGTGATCCGTTCTTTTATTTTGATGTAAAGAAAAGCTTTGCCAAGAAGACCTACGATGCAAAGATACAGTACATTGCAGATCACTTAAAAAATTTCGGAGCGTTGTCATTATCCACAGCAACACCCGCAGCTAAGACACACGCCCCGACAAAAATGCAATCCTCGTTGAAACAGAAACCACAACATAACGTTACTAAATCTCTGCAACTCTTCTTTGCAGCCATTGGAATATTACTCGTGTTTATATCTGTAATATTCCTTATTCTGTCGCATCACAGAAAAAATCTCCTCAAAGAGCACAGACAAAATGAGCATTAAAATAAAACGTCTTTTATCATTTCCAGAAACTGAATCCGCCCCTCTTCCTGCCCGCGTATGCGCAACAGTTTCTCATAACTTTTCGACGACATCCATGATTTCTTCCCATTATAATAGAAGTTACACTGTTTCCAATACTTCTCCGGATATAGAAGAAGCGTATACAACAAATGCCTCTCCTCCTCCGACAGCGAACGTTTTTCCTCATAAGAGGCGATCATGCGGCGTCCCAAATCCTGTTTCCATCCATTTTTCTCCATGGTTTTGCGCAGGAAACCATATAAATCCATAATCTGTATACCCACTTTGGCGTTCTCAAAGTTGGATGTGACCACCTCCCGTCCTTGAAATATAATATTGTGATAATTATAGCTTCCATGCATCAGTTTGCCTTGTTCTGCCGCTTCCCGCTGCAAATAATCATAGTTATGCTCTGCAGTCTCCAACTGCTCTGCCTCGCAGCCCTGCTCATAGTAATGGGCAAATGCATCTAAAAGCGCAAGTTCCATTTCATTCTTTCTTCTTTTTTTGCGAATATATGTATGTACACGTTTTAATTCCCGGTTGCGTCGTCCAAAAAAATCAATCGGCGTAAACGCTGTCACTTCCGCCGCCTGCAATTCCTCCCCGCCAAGATCCGTTTCCCTGCCGCTAGATGTCAATTCCTCCGCATTTTCGGTTTGCTGTGTGCGAATATCCTCATGCTGCTCACTCATCCATAAATGCAGCATCGCCAAATGAGACATTGCTCTGCACACCTGTTTTGCGTCCTTTAGATCGCACTCCCTCCCGGCAAACCAACGCTTCATAAGCCAAATATTTCCCGAACCATCACGTGTCAACAGTTCCCCTTGTTTATTGGCCAGCGCTTTGTCCACTTTACGATAGCCATGACTCATCAAACTCTCCTTGATGCGTTCTTCTCGCTCAAGGTGGCTGGCAGAGCCATTATATTCTCGCAGCAAATACTGCCCTTCTCTTGTCTCCAGCAGAATTGCCCCACGAATTCTTTTTCTGCTCTCAATCTGTACCGGATACTGCGCAAGTATCTCCTCTATCTTGTCATCCATCTCGTCGTCCTCCCACTGGATAAGTCTGTTTCATCTTATGCGGAGAGCATGCGAAAAATACATACACAGTTCAAACTTCCATGGCGGTTTTTTCCGAAAAGGTGGTAATATAATTTAAGAAGTATTTTCAGATACACAGAAATAATGCGTTAAACAATGTATTGATTTCAGAAAGGTTGATTTATATATGAAGAAAAAGTATTATATTATTGCATTATGTATTTGCATTATAGCAATATTTATATGTTCAAAACAGTTTTATATCGGAAATAATGAGCAAAATAAAGCATCAACGAATCATAAGGATTCCGTTGAAAAACCTCCAAAAGCCAATTTGGATACTGCCTATTATCTTAACGAAAAAGATATTACCAGATGCAAAACAGATAGCCTATTTGTTGACGTAGACAAATTCTTGAAAACCAAATCCACCTATGACGACCTAGTTAGTTTGATTGATGCAATGGCCAACGAAACGCCTAGTTCACCTGTATACGGAGAAAAGATTTTTTATGTATCCAAAACGGCTATTTATTATTGGGAAATCAATGATAAAAATATAAATACATCCCTCATCGATCTATTTGTATTTTCTCAAGACAAACAACACATATTGCAATATACTATGTTATATCGTGATGGCAAATTTATTGATGGTGGTATTAATGACTTGGACGATTTCTCACAAAATGTTTTGATAAAACATAAGTCAAAGCGTTTTGTATTCCTTCATGAGGTGGATAAAAATTGTGATTCCTCCGCCCCTATCTTATTGGATGAAGATAATCAACTATACCAAACAGCCACTAGTGGAGATTATGTTGTAAACGGTGACTATTTCAAAAAACTATCCACAATATCTGTTTCATATAATGACCTTATTAATAAGGGGAATTTGAAGAAAATTGTTCTAAAGTAACTTTGCCGCCACAATACAATACGTGAAAAGTTATCAGGAAAGGAGCGTGTAACTCATGAAAAAAATTTGTTTTATATTAATTATGTCATTGTTTGTTTTAAATAGCAGTGTACCTGTTTCTGCCAGCGAATCCATCCGGCAACAAGTAAAGAATATTTTTGCAAACAAGAAAAAGGCGCAAAGAAACGATTTGAATAAAATTAAAATTGTACTAGAAAAAGAAAAAAAAGCCAATCAAGAAGGAAGTTCCAAAACAAAGACCATTTCAGACGCAAAAACTTGCCTCGGGCGAGAAGAATATCAATATAGCAAAGCATATACGCTGTCATCTACAGAATATTTTTTAATATCCGAATACTATAAACAAAATAAAAATTTTGATAAAATAATTTTGAGTTCCTATGGATGGCAAGTCCCCTATAAAACCGCTAATGACGAACATGGTGTAGCATCTTTGGCACCAAAAGCAAACTCTTTTGAATGGGTATCAGAAACAGATAACGATCAGAGAAAGGCAATTTGGCCGCCCAAAGAAGATGAAATCATCTCGATTCTAACTAAAAATTTAAACAAAAACACAAAAATTAAAGATATAACATTTTTGAATAATATTTTATATGCTTTAGACATGGTATACATCAAATGCAATAATACCAGCTACATCATTCCGTATCCAGAAAATCCCGAGGCACTAAATGCTGATGCTGGTAAATATAAAATAGAAACCGGTAAGTGCTACCGAGTTGATAAATTTATAAAGATCATGAACACAATGTTTGATGAAAGCAGTGTCAAAAATTCTGATCCTAATGCCGTTGGGAGTATAGCCCTTCCCTACCGAAAATCCTATACTCTCCTTTATGTCATTGCATCAGGAATCTTGGTAGGCATCATCGTACTAATTGCTGTATTCCGGCACAGGTTCTTTCATCATAATGCTTTTAAGTGATGATTAGTATTGCTATTGTGCGGACATTTGCATATAATAAAGATAGATGGAAATACTACTCACGAAAGGAGATGCTTTATATGGCTACAAAATCAGCAAATTTAT